>Ga0256406_1000604_pt1 | contig 64664 bp, 84 predicted proteins | sample RumenRJG_03DNA_FD_185986 | JGI IMG/M metagenome (GOLD analysis project Ga0256406, IMG submission 185986) | Bovine rumen microbial communities from Lethbridge, Alberta, Canada - RJG_03 | ecosystem: Host-associated > Mammals > Digestive system > Stomach > Rumen | place: Canada: Alberta | collected... | reverse complement strand
ACCTGAGACGTGAAATTATCGCTCGGGGACAGTCTGGTACGCAGGCTCTTTTCGAATCTGTTATTTGGTTGTTGATTCCGGTTCTTTCGGGTTGACGTACACCGTCCGGTTGTGCGTGAAAATCACCATGCCCGGCTTGGCGCCGTTTGGTTTCTTAACGTAACGGACGCGGACGTAATCGACAGGAACATTTTCCGAGGTTCTCGCCTTGCTGTGGAAGGCTGCGAGTGCAGCCGCCTCCATGACTGCCGTCTCCGTCAGTTCCTTTCCGGCCGTTTCCAGAATGACGTGCGATCCCGGAATATCTTTTGTGTGCAGCCAGTAGTCGTTCTTGGACGCCAGCTTCAGTGTCAGAGCGTCGTTCTCTTTATTATTCCGTCCGACCAGAACGGTAAACCCGTCACTCGTCGTGTATTTCAGCGGATGCGGGCGGAATTTCGGCTTCTTTCTGCGGGCGGACGCCTTGCGTGCGCGGATCCAGCCCTCTTCTTCCAGTTCCTGGCGAAGTTCCTCAATATCGCGGATACTATCCGTATTATTCAGATAAGTCAGCACCGATTCCAGATAATCAATGTTCTCCTGATTTTCCTTCAGCTGCGCTTTTTTCTCATGCACGGCCGTCTTCGATTTTCCGTACTGCTTGAAATAGTTCTGCGCGTTCTTGTTCGGAGACCATCTCGGATCGAGCGGAATCGTGACCGGTTTTCCGGTATAGTAGTTTGTGACCGTCACTTCCTTCATTCCCGGCTCCATCAGATGCATGTTGGCCGTCAGCAGTTCCCCGAACAGTCTGAGCTGCTCGGAGTTTTCCGCGCGCAGGAGGTCTTCCTTCAGGCGCTGCTGTTTCAGGTACAGCTTGTCCAGGCGTGTCTGGACAGAATGGACCAGACTGTGGGATTTCTGGCGCGCGCGGTTAGTTGCGTTCCGGTGCTCATAGAAATACCCGCAGGCGTGGCTGAGCGAGTCAAAATCCAGCCGTTTGCAAGTATCCTCATACTCTTCCAGAGGGGCCATGTAGAATTCCACCGGGCGTCCATCCTCGTCCTCATAGACGACCGGCTTCAGCGCACCGTCCTCAATCCTCGACAAAAACTGACGCAGCAAGGCGTAACGGTTCGGCGCGCGGAACAGAGCGCGCGCAAAACAAGGTGCAATTCCTCCGACCTTGGACAGGATAGCCTTTGGCGTATCACCGGCCTCATCCAGCTGCTCCTGTGTAATTTCCCGGAACGGGATCTTATTCTGCGAAGGAGGATAGGTGTAGATCATGCCCGGCAGGACCTGGCGGGCGCGGTTGACGTCCAGAGAAATCTTTTTTATGCAGTCTATGATCTTTCCTGTCGACATCTCCACCAGGACAATATTGCTGTGCTTGCCCATAATTTCAAAAATCAGCTTCTTATTCACTGTAAAACCGAGTTCATTCAGTGTTTCCACAGAGATCTCCAGAATACGTTCTGAATCCTTCTGTTCTACACTGGTAATCCGTCCGCTCTGAAGATGCTTTCTCAGAAGCATGCAGAATGGAAGCGGCGACGGCGGGTTCAGGGGATTCCTGTCGATCAGGCGGACACAGGACGCCGATGAATCCACGGTAGCATAGAGCCTCTTGTTTCCAGTTTTCGTATGGATATGCAGAACGAGTTCACTCGATTCCGGCTGATAGATTTTATCAATTTTTCCGTATAGAATCTGCTCCTGCAGTTCTCCGGCCATTGCGGCGGTAACGATTCCGTCAAATGCCATAGCTATAATCAACTCCTTATTTTCTCGCGCATATCGCGGCAATATTACCATTATATGCTTGCTTTCATGCGATTGTAAAGAGACAGGCGCTGTGATAAAATATTCATATGTATGCACGGAATGATAAACAGAGCAGGAGGCGCAGATATGATCAGAAGCATGACAGGATTTGGACGTGGCGAGTATAAGGATGAGGAGCGGTGTGTAACTGCAGAAATCCGGTCTGTTAATCACCGTTACTGTGATGTTTCGGTAAAGCTGCCGTATGCGTACCAGTTTGCGGAAGATCCGATCCGCAAGGCCGTCAAAAAGCACATCCAGAGGGGAAAACTGGACTGCCGGATCACGATTGATCTGCTGAAGGACAGCGACGTCACTATCGCGCTGAACCGCCCGGCGCTGGAACAATATATGGAAAGTGTCTCTGTGATGAAGGAAGAGTACGGGCTGAAAGGCGATCTTTCTGTGGATCTGGCGGCGTCGCTGCCGGGCGTATTTAAAGAAGAGACGTCAGTTGCCGATGAAGGGGCAATCGTGAACGCCTGCCGGGCTGCCGCGGAACAGGCTGCGGAGAATCTGAGCGGAATGCGCCTGATTGAGGGTGAGAAACTCGCAAAGGATCTGATGATGCGTGCGGATCTGGTGAAATCATATGTGGAGTCCATTGAAGAGTGCGCTGAGCATGTGCCGGAAGAGTACCGTGATAAACTGCGCGATCGGATTAACGACCTTCTCTCTGACACTTCTGCAGAAATTCCAGAGGACCGGCTGGCCGTGGAAGTCGCTGTTTTTGCTGACAAAGCGAATATTACCGAGGAGCTGATCCGGCTGAAGAGCCACATGGATCAGATGAAATCCATCATCAAAAGCGATGAAGAGGCTGACGGAAAGAAACTGGACTTCCTGGTGCAGGAAATGAACCGCGAAGTCAATACCATTGGTTCCAAGGCCAATGATCTGGAAATTACCAGACTGGTTCTGAAATCCAAAGCAGAAATTGAAAAGATCCGCGAACAGGTACAGAATATCGAGTAAAATATCCGTTCATCGCATGGGTATCTCCTTGAAAAAAAGCGTTTTTCATGCTAAAATTAGAGTTCGTAGTAAACGTATGGAGGAGTTCAGATGAGTGAAAAACGCGGAAAACTTTTTGTCATATCGGGTCCGTCAGGAGCCGGAAAAGGAACCATCTGCAAGCGGCTTATAGAAGACAGCGATCCGTCTAAACTGGCGCTGTCCGTATCCATGACGACGCGGAAGCCGCGTGAAGGCGAGGTTGACGGCATCAACTATTTCTTTAAAACAAAAGAGGAGTTTATGCAGGAGGCAGACCGCGGCGGGCTTCTGGAATACGCTGCCGTATATGAGAATTATTACGGTACGCCGAGAGCCTACGTAGAAGAGAAACTGAATCAGGGCACAGATGTCATTCTGGAAATTGATATTCAGGGTGCGATGAATGTAAAGAAATCCCGCCCGGAGAGTGTGTTCATCTTTATTCTTCCGCCGTCTATGGATGTGCTGCGCAGCCGTCTGATCGGCCGCGGCACGGAAACCAGAGAAGCCGTAGAGCTGAGGCTGTCCAAGACCAGGAGTGAGGTCGTTCACATCCGCGATTATGATTATTACGTTGTAAATGATGATCTGGAAACTGCCGTGGCGGAGACCAAGGCGATCTTTACAGCGGAGCGTCAGAAAGTTGAGGACAGTGTCTCGGAAATCCTGAAGAACTACGGTGTAGAAAATGCGTGAAACGCTGAACGCAAGATAGAAAAGACAGAAACAGAAGATCAATCATAAAATCAAATCGTCAGATAGTCCGCAGAATCTGGTCATGCAGGGCGCCGGAGCGGATGCGGGGGGAAAATCCCCGGAGTATATAGGAGGAAGATCAACCATGTCCATGTTATATCCATCAATCAATGAACTGAAGAAAAAAGTCGACAGTCAGTATACGCTGTGCATTCTTGCGGCTAAACGTGCGCGCGATCTGATCGATGGCAAGCCGGCTCTGGCTGAGTGCGACAGCGACCGTCCGGTATCCAAGGCGGCAATGGAAATCTCTAAGGATCTGATTTCCTATAAACGTCCGGCTATCGCACTTGCGGACGAGGCAGAGGATATCGGCATGAATCTGGAAGAGCTTGCGGAGCAGGTCGGCGCTGAACCGCTTACGCAGGAAGAAATCAGTCAGCTGAAGGCAGACGGAGAGGAGAGTATTCTCGGCGGAATTGAGCTCGCTTCAGATACAGAGGCAGAAACGGATAATAATCCTTTTGATGAAGCGGCGAACGCGGATGGGGCTGCGGATACGGAGGAATAATGAGCGCGCGGCAGTGCGCACGATGAAAGAGAGAGGCTGCAGCCCCGGGAAGGGGCCGCGGTCTTTTTGCGGTTTTAGAAGAAATGGATAAAGGATGAAAACTATGAATAGGGAAGACAGAAGCATGACGGCTGCGGATGTGTTAGGCAGTCTGGACCCTGAACCGAAGGATGTGTTCCGGTTCTTCAATAAGCTGTCCCGGATTCCGCGGGGCTCCCGCAGTACGGATCAGGCAGCTGGTTTTCTGCTGGCTTTTGCGGAGAACAGGGGTCTGAAATGTACGATCGATGCCTATAATAATGTGGTTATCTGCAGAGACGCATCGGAGGGAATGGAGGATCATCCGCCGGTCATGCTCCAGGCGCATCTGGATATGGTGGTCGAACGCGATGCGCGCGCAGAGAACGATCCGCGCACGTACGGAATTTCGATTTATTCGGAAGGCAGCTGGATGAGAGCAAAAGGGACGACGCTCGGCGCAGATGACGGGATCGGCTGCGCGATGATTTTGGCGATTCTGGATGACGATACGCTGCGCCATCCAAAAATTGAAGCACTTTTCACGTCTGATGAGGAGATTGGAATGAAAGGCGCGCAGAAGCTGGATGATCACATTCTGCGCGCGCTGACTGCTGCGCGGTGCATTAATCTGGACACTCATAACGGCGATCAGATCGTGCAGGCGAGCACAGGCGGACTTTCTGTTGAGACCGTTCTTCCAATCCGCAGAACGCCGATGACCGGAAGCGTCCGGTGCACCGTCAGGGTCATGGGGCTGGCCGGCGGCCACAGTGGAAGTGATATTCTTATGGGCAGAGGAAACGCCCTGATGATTCTGGGAAGAGTCCTGTATGAGCTGTTCCACACTGCTCCTGTGCGCCTGGTTTCTATCAAAGGCGGCACCAGATTAAATGCCATTCCGTCGCATGCAGAAGCAGAAATCGTGACGACTCAGAAGGGCGTTCCGCGCATTACAGAAATCAGCGAACGCATGCAGGAGATTCTGAGCAAAGAGTATGCCGGGACAGATGACGGCCTGCAGATTGAAGTCGATATTCAGGACCAGAACCAGGAAAGCGCACAAGCAGCCGAGGGACAGAGACGCGTCGCCGCAGAGAGGGTTCACACAGAACGAGGCGGCCGGGGAGTCGGTGCTGCCGGATCAGACGCCGGCGATTCTTTCTGGCAGAAAGCCGCAAAAAAACAAGTCGTCATGCATACTAACACGGTCGTGTCTGCCGGCACACAGCGTCCCGCAGAACCGGACGTGCGCATCTACCGCCGCGTCGGAGGACAGGACTCACTCAACATTCCCCTGGATGAAAAAAGCACTCGCGCCGTGCTGTCCTTTCTCATGTGCGTTCCGCACGGAGTCGTCCGCATGAGCCCGCTTCATCCGGACATCGCAGAAATGTCATCGGTAATCTCACAGGCAGAAATGAAGAGAAGTGAGTTCCGTGCAGTTGGACTCATCCGCAGCTTTTCTGAAACCAGAAAATATTACCTGGCAGAGCGGATAGAAACCCTTGCCGAAACCCTGAACGGCGATATCATGACCTTTGATAATTACCACGCCTGGCAGGGGAACACGGAGTCACCGCTTGCCGATGCCTATGCGCGCGCATACCGGCAGAAAAACGGAAAAGATCCTCTCCGCACCGCTGGCCCTGCCAGTCTGGAGTGCGGCATCCTCTGCGAAAAACTGGGCGGACACATGGATATTATTTCCGTCGGCCCGACTGTAGAAAACGCCCACTCCACCCGCGAGCAGCTCTCCATCCCGTCGACGCAGAACGTCTACGAAGTATTGAAAGCCGTGCTGGAAGAGCTGTAGGAGTCGTAAGAGCTGCGGCGCCGGACGCGCCACCTTGAAAAAGCGTCCGGGCGCCGCAGATGCTCGGGTCGGACTATGCAGGAAGGGGGGTGTAGAGCGCATGAAAATCTTTTCGAAAAAACTTTAAAAATAATTTCGAAATCCTGTTGACAATCTTACAGATATGCGGTATATTAATATCGTTGTCACTGAGGTGAGCGCAGTGAGCAAGATGATCCGAAGTAGCTCAATGGTGGAGCAACCGGCTGTTAACCGGTAGGCTGTGGGTTCGAGCCCCACCTTCGGAGTTTCCTTTTGCCGGTGTGGCGGAATTGGCAGACGCACAGGACTTAAAATCCTGAGGTCTTTATCGACCGTACCGGTTCGACCCCGGTCACCGGCATATTTGATTCGTGACCGGCGGGGTCATCGTCGCGGGGTAGAGCAGTTGGTAGCTCGTCGGGCTCATAACCCGGAGGTCGCAGGTTCAAGTCCTGCCTCCGCAACCAAGTTTATTGAGAATCCAATCTTCACAGTGTGTGGAGGTTGGATTTTTTTATCTTCCGGATCAATTTATCACTTATTTAACACAAGGGACGATCTGTACGGAATGGCGGATCACAATGAACTTGTGCGTGTAAGGGGAAAAGGGAATAAAGGTGTGGAGTGGATAGGAGGAACAGAAATTTATTAGCAATGAGGGGTGCTTACTTTAGTGTTGCAAATATTATTCTGACATGTATAATATCTTTATATAATGTTAAGTGATGATCTGGTTTTATTAATGATCAGACAGTAAAGAATGGATTGCACACATATTCTTTTCACAATTGTGAGATATTTGGTTTCTACTTAGATAAAGAAAGGAAATTATGAGTAAGCCTCAAACTATTGATGAACTCATGCATCATTTGAAATATGAAAACGGGATTGACATCGATGGAGATGAGCAGAAAGATCAACTAATATGTTATGGTTATTATCATGGATATAAGGGGTATCGTTTCTTCAATAAACCAAAGTGCAAGATTCCGTATACGAACTTTGATGAAGTGATTGCGGTTATCGAATACGATAATAATTTAAAATCAGCACTGTATCCTGCGGTCATGTTTCTTGAAACGGCAATCAAGAATATTGTTTGTAATACTTCAGTAATTGGCTTAGAAGATAATACTTTTGATGCAGTATATAAGGAACGAATGAAGGATAATCCATCAGATTCAAAACTGCGGTTTAATCGGTTACAACTTAGAAATGCTGTATATTCCAGAATATCCCATGAATACAAAAATGAAAAAAATAAAGAAAATCAAATGGTTAGACATTTTTATAATCGAGGTGAAGATGTACCCATTTGGGGAGTTTTTGAAATAATCTTCTTAAGCGACTTGGCTAGTTATTTTAGTTGTCTGGATTTCGAATTCAGAGAAAAAGTTTTACGTGAAATGAATATTTTGGATGCTTCGATTGATACGAACCGACAGTTAATATCTAACATACTATACACACTGAAACCTTTGCGCAATGCCGTTGCACACAATAACATTGTTTTCGACGCACGCTTTAAAGATCGCAATATTAATGCTGTTGTGAAGAAATGGGCGGAGAAGGAGAGTGGGATAAAAAACATTTCATTGTATTCATTAATTGACTATATTATTATTATTTGTTGTTTGTTAAATAGATTTGATTTTAACATGAAGCGTGCTAAACATGTTTTTCAAACATATAAAGATCAAAATAAAATATTAGAGCAATCTGTATCATCCGAAATATACAATATGCTCATTCCACCAAATGTTGTTGAAAAGCTTAAAGGCTTGGAAAGACTTATTAAAGAAAATTAGGTTGACTTTGCTTATGGCATTTTCTATAATTATTATACCGAATGAGGCGTATGTTTGCGGACTGCGCTGGGAGAGTCACTCTGTGGCTCTCCATTTTATTTTCTAGCTATCTTTTTCTTCGCACGGAATACAAATTTTCACACCTTTTGTTTAGTATATTTTCTACCTATATTGAAAATCGAATGTTCATGTTTTCTATACGCATGTATAATAGAACTTATTGAACTCCCTTACGCAGGAACGCAGTGTGCGTCCACTGGATGATGGAAAACGGAAAGAAGCAGGCATTAAAGCCAGGATGATCCAGGTAATGAATCTGGTTTGCGATCCAGCTTCAACGGTTCAGCGGGGGAGAATACGGTATCAATTTGAAGGAGAGAAAGTATGAATAAGAATCAGCTGGCGGCGAAGATCTGGGAATCCGCAAATAAAATGCGTTCCAGCATTGAGGCGAACGAGTATAAAGACTATATTCTCGGCTTTATTTTCTATAAATACCTGTCGGAGAAGGAAGAGAACTGGCTGCTCCGGCGTGACTATACTCCCGACGATATCCGGGAATACGTGAATGAGGATGACCCTGAAACGGTGCAGAGTGCGCAGCAGAGCCTCGGGTATTTTATTGCGTATAAAGACCTGTTTTCCACATGGATCGGCATGGGAGCCGATTTCAGCGTGGATAATGTCCGGACGGCGCTGTCGTCTTTTTCGCGTCTGATTTCGGAATCGCATAAGAAAGTGTTTGAAGGAATTTTCAACACTCTGGAAACGGGACTCAGCAAGCTGGGAAGAGACAACCGGACCCAGACCAAGGCGGTCCAGGATCTGATCCACCTGATCAATGACATCCCGATGGAGAATTACGATGTCCTGGGTTATGTGTATGAGTACCTGATTGAAAAATTTGCGTCCAACGCGGGAAAGAAAGCCGGCGAATTCTACACACCGCATGAAGTCTCTGTGCTGATGTCGGAAATTGTGGCCGATCATCTGAAGGACCGGTCAGAAATCCGCATCTACGACCCTACGTCTGGATCCGGCTCCCTGCTTCTGAACATCGGCCATGCCATCGCGAAATACATGGACGATCCAAACCGCATCCGCTACTACGCCCAGGAGCTGAAGGCCAACACCTACAACCTGACCCGGATGAATCTGGTTATGCGCGGAATTCTTCCGGATAACATCGTTACCAGAAATGGCGACACCCTGGAAGAGGACTGGCCGTATTTTGACGAGACCGATCCGGCAGCTACTTATGAACCGCTTTATGTTGATGCTGTCGTCAGCAATCCTCCGTATTCCCAGCCGTGGGATCCGTCCGGAAAAGAGAATGATCCGCGTTTTGCAAGATTTGGTCTCGCTCCGAAATCCAAGGCCGATTATGCGTTCCTGCTGCATGAACTTTTCCACCTGAAGCCGGACGGGATCATGACCATCGTTCTTCCGCACGGCGTTCTTTTCCGCGGCGGAGAGGAAGGCCAGATCCGTAAGAACCTGATCGAGCAGAATAACATCGACGCCATCATCGGGCTTCCGGCCAATATTTTCTACGGCACAGGCATTCCTACCATTATAATGGTGCTTCGCCAGAAGCGGGAAAACACTGACATTCTGATCGTGGACGCGTCCAAAGGATTTGAGAAAGTCGGAAAGAGTAACAAACTCCGCGCGTGCGATATCCGGAAGATCGTCGATACCGTAACCGGAAGACTGGACATTGACAAGTACTCCCGAAAGATCAGCCGTGAAGAAATCCGTCAGAATGACTACAACCTCAACATTCCGAGATATGTGGATTCTTCCGAAGAGGCGGAAACCTGGGATCTGTACGCGTCTATGTACGGCGGCATCCCGGAAACCGAGCTTTCCCGCATGCAGGATTACTGGCAGAACTTTCCTTCCTTGAAAGGTGAACTTTTTGACACCGACAGAAACTACGCGAACCTGAAAACCTCCGACATCAGGCAGACCATTATGGAAAATGAAGACGTGAAAGACTTCATCTCCCGCTACCGCAGCGTGTTCGCAGATTTCGGCAGGGAGCTGGAGGAGAAGCTGATCGATCAGGCGGAGACCGTTTCTGCTGTGAAAGAGAAGGATCAGATTACCGGCGGCCTGTTCCGGAGATTTTCGGATATTCCGCTGGTGGATAAGTATGCGGCGTATGAGCTGTTCAGCGATGGCTACACGGAGATTTCCGGCGATCTGGAACTGATTCAGACAGAGGGAATGGAGTGCGTAAAGCAGGTCGATCCGAATATGGTCCTGAAGAAGAAGAACGGCCGCGACCAGGAAGTGCAGGATGGCTGGAAGGGCCATATTCTGCCGTTTGAGCTGGTTCAGAAGACCCTGCTGCAGGAGGATCTGGAGGCGATTCAGGAGAAAGAGGACAGGCTGCAGGAGATTCCGTCCGAGTATACATCCCTGATTGATGAGATGAGCGAGGACGATAAGGAAGCTGCGTCCGATGCGCTGAATGATGATAACGACGCGTTCGTGATGAAGAACGTCAAGCGCGTGGTGAAGGAACTGAAACAGGACGGAAGCGGGGATGCCCTTGCCCTGGCGGGTGTTTTGACAAAGGCTGAAGCCCTCAGCAAGGAGGAAAAAGGGCTGAAGTCCGACGTGAAGAAGGAAACGGAAGCCCTGCATCTGAAAACCAAAGACGTGATCGAATCCTTGGACGACGATCAGGTCCGGACCCTGCTGCAGAAAAAATGGATCCGGCCGATCTGCGACGGCATCGACGCGCTGCCGGAAACGCTCCTCTCAGATTTTGCGAAACAGGTACAGGCCCTGGCGGACAAGTACGCCGATACGCTGGAGGATATTGAGAACGAGATTCAGGAAACCGAGAAGAGCCTGTCCGCCATGCTCTCCGAGCTGACCGGGGACGAGTTCGATATGGCCGGCATCCGCCAGCTGCAGAAGATGCTGGGAGGTGAAGAGTAATGGAAAAGAGACGCGCGCCGAAGCTCCGCTTCCAGGGCTTCACCGATGATTGGGAACAGCGTAAGTTAGGTAACATTTCTGATTCATATTCAGGTGGAACACCTTCGGTTGGAAAAGCAAACTATTATGGAGGCAATATTCCTTTTATAAGATCCGCAGAAGTTAATAGCGAAACAACAGAACTATTTTTGACGGAAGAAGGTTTGAAAAACTCATCTGCAAAGATCGTGAATAAAGGAGACATTCTCTATGCTTTATATGGCGCCACAAGTGGAGAAGTAGGGCTAGCAAGGTTTGATGGAGCTATAAACCAAGCAATTTTAGATATTAAACCGTATGAAAGTTATGATGCTTCTTTTATCATGCACTGGCTTAGAAAAAATAAGAAGAGCATCATTGGGACTTTTCTTCAAGGTGGTCAAGGAAACCTATCTGGAACAATAGTTACTTCACTTATGATTGATTGCCCATATTATAATGAGCAACAGAAAATCGGAGCCTTTTTTGAACAACTAGGCAACCTTATCACCCTTCATCAGCGTAAGTACGATATGCTTCAGAAAGTGAAGAAATCCATGCTGGAAAAAATGTTTCCAAAAAATGGCAGCAAAGTTCCGGAAATTCGATTTGCCGGATTTACGGACGATTGGGAACAGCGTAAGTTCTCAAAGTTATACCAAAAGAATGATGAGCGCAACAGAGGTCAGTTCGGATGGAATAAGACGATTTCTATTGCAACAATGTCTTTTAATGAAGCTGGAAATGGAGCAGCGGATAGTTCATTAGATAACTATAAGGTGCTTCGTATAGGCGATATTGCTTTTGAGGGTCATACCAATAAGGAGTTTAGATATGGAAGATTTGTTCTTAATGATGTAGGGAATGGCATAATGTCCCCAAGATTCACTACGTTAAGACCTACAACGGTACAGAATCATCAATTTTGGAAATATTACATTCATAGTGAAATAATAATGCGCAACAAATTGGTAAAGTCCACGAAAGCGGGGACCATGATGAATGAATTGGTCGTAGATGATTTTATGAATCAGTATATTCGTGTGCCCTCTTTATTAGAGCAAAAAAGAATGGGTGAGTATTTGGTTTATTTTGACCACCTTATCACCCTTCATCAGCGTAAGCTGGAGAAATTGAAGAAACTCAAGAAATCCATGCTTGAGGAGATGTTCGTATAAATGATTACGGCGAATACATGCATAATAGAATGTGTGTATTCGCTGATTTTATGGATGCACTGTCGCTTGTAGTAAAGGTAAGTCAGTCTGGCAGTCTGGATAAGGGTTCAGATGAAATAAGGTGCTCTCTGAATGAGTTGCGGGAGAGTACATCTTGGGAACAGCGTAAGCTTCGAGATCTTGTAAAAGAGATAAAAAGAAATGATCCAAATTCATCAGCACCTATTATGATGATTACTGCAAATGATGGGTTTATTAATCAGTCAGAACGATACTCTACTGACAATGCAGGAAAGAGTTTGCAGAAGTATATTCTTCTGCAAAGGGGTGAACTTGCTTATAATCATGGAGCATCTAAACTACGTCCATATGGATCTTGTTTTGCATTGATTGATGAGGAAAATGCGCGTATTCCGTATGTATATCATTGCTTCTCATGTGGTAATGAGAATCCTGAATTTCTCTCTTTGGTCCTGAATAGTAAAGCTGTAGAGCAACAATTAAGGCGATTAGTTTCGTCAGGGGCCAGAATGGATGGATTGCTTAATATCTCATTTGATGATTATACTTCGATTCCGATAATGATACCAAATCGGAACGAGCAGAAACAAATTGCAGATTATATCCATACTTTAAATGGACTCATTACCCTTCATCAGCGATGGTGGAAATGGCTGCATTGGGTGTGGTGCCGATAGCTTGGGAACAGCGTAAGGTATCTGAACTTGTAGAGAAATATGAGGATCCGGTTGAGACCCCACATAATGGTTACACAAGATTGGGAATAAGAAGTCATGCAAAAGGCACATTTCATGAGTATGTAGAGCCTGGTCATGAACTTGAGACAGCGCAAATGCATCGTGTCGCGGCGAACAAGTTAATTTTTAATATTACATTTGCTTGGGAGCATGCGGTAGCAATTACGGATGAAGATGACGCTGGAAAACTGGTTTCTCACAGATTTCCACAATTTTCTTTGTCAGACTCTCTCAGTCCAGAGTTCTTACAATATGTGATTCTTGACGAAGATTTTCACCACCATCTTTATCTTGCTTCGCCCGGGGGAGCTGGTAGAAACAGAGTTTTGAAAATTAAAGAAGCGTTGGATTACCCAATTTACTATCCTTCGGTCAATGAGCAACACAAAATTGGGATGTATTTTGACATGTTAACTTACCTCATCACCCTTCATCAACGACAGCGGATTCTGGATTTAAAATGGGTCTTTTCAGCATTTTCCGATATGTTAGAATAGATATAATGACGATGTAAACAAGCGATAGTGTGAATTGAGAGGAAATAAATGGCAGTACCAAAATATGATGAATTGTTCGGGTCGTTTCTAAAGGCGGTCGGAGATGGGAATATCCATCCGCTGAAGGAAATCCGGAATATTGTGGCAGAGGATATACATCTCAGTGAAGAGGATCGGGCAGAACTTCTCCCGAGTGGAAAGCAAACGGTGTTCGATAATCGTCTTGGCTGGTGCAGAACGTATCTGAAGAAGGCCGGATTGCTTGAAAGTCCGGCCAGGGCACAGTTCCGGATTACCGACGCCGGAAAGAAGGCGTTGAAGGATGCGGATCAGATTGATGGAGAATATCTGATGCAGTTTCCAAGCTTCAGGGAATTTCAGAGTCACAGCTCAATGAAAAATGTGCAGCAAGAATCCTCAGAGAATAAGTCGCCGAAGGAAATCCTGGAAGATGCGCTGAATGTCATCAATGAATCCCTGAGTGATGAACTGATGGAAGAAATCATGAAACTTTCCTCCACTGATTTTGAGAAACTAGTAGTTCAATTGCTGCTGAAAATGGGTTACGGGGATGGCGTCGACGATGCCGGAAACGTGACAACAGCTACGCGTGACGGCGGTATTGACGGCCTCATTAAGGAAGATCAGCTGGGATTCAGCTACATTTACATACAGGCAAAACAGTGGTCGCCAGAACGTACTGTTGAACGTCCAGAAATTCAGAAATTTGCCGGCGCGCTGCAGGGACAGCAGGCATCAAAGGGTTTGTTTATTACCACGGCTTCTTTCAGTAAAGGAGCGAGAGAATTTGCTGATAATCTTTTGGGATCCAAGATCGTGCTGATCGACGGGCAGCAGCTTACTAAACTGATGATTAAGCATAATCTTGGTGTTTCTGTGGAAGTGACTTATGAGCTGAAGCGTATTGATTCTGATTATTTCAGCGGCGAGTTTTAAGGGAGTTTTGCATGGCAATTGGATTTAACAGGGAAGCGGATTTTGAAGAGGCACTGATTGAGGCGCTACAGAGGAACGGCTGGGAGCGGAAGGTGCTCCGGTATCCGACGGAGGAGGATCTGATTCAGAACTGGGCGAAGATTATCTATGAGAATAACCAGTCGATTGACCGGCTGAATCATGAGCCGCTGATCCGGGAGGAGATGCAGGAGCTCCTGGATAAGATCCGGGATCTTCGTTCTCCGCTGGCGCTGAACGGATTCATTAACGGTGAATATGTCGCCATTACCAGAAAGAATCCGGCGGATAAGGATCATTACGGAAAAGAAGTCAGTCTGAAGATTTTCGGCCGCAATGAAATCGCTGCCGGGCAGAGCCGGTATCAGATCGTGCAGCAGCCGCTGTTTCCACGGCATGAGAAGGTTCTGCAGGACCGGCGCGGTGATCTGATGCTTCTGATTAACGGAATGCCGATGTTTCATATCGAACTGAAGAAGAGCGGTGTTCCGGTGTCGGAGGCCTGCAACCAGATCCAGAAATACGCTAAAGAGCAGGTGTTCACCGGCCTCTTTTCTCTGATTCAGGTGTTCGTGGCCATGAATCCGGAAGAAACTCTGTATTTTGCCAATCCGGGGCCGGACGGCAAGTTCAACTCTGACTTCTTTTTCCATTGGGCGGATTTCAATAATGAGCCGATCAACGACTGGAGAGAGATTGCAACGACACTTCTCTGTATTCCACTGGCGCATCAGATGATCGGATCCTACACCGTTGCGGATGATTCTGACGGAATCCTGAAGATTATGCGCAGCTACCAGTATTACGCGGCAAATAAAATTGCGGACAAGGTGGCAAAGAAAGACTGGAACGATAAGAAGCAGCTGGGCGGTTACATCTGGCATACGACCGGTTCCGGAAAGACGATGACATCTTTCAAATCCGCGCAGTTGATTGCCCATTCCAAGGATGCAGATAAAGTAGTTTTTCTGATGGACCGGATTGAGCTGGGCGTACAGTCACTGAAGGAGTACCGGGCGTTTGCGGATAACGCGGACGATGTGCAAGAAACGGAAGATACGGTTGCTCTGATTGGAAAACTGACCAGCATCAATCCCCGGGATATGCTGATTGTTTCGTCGATTCAGAAAATGAGCAATATCCGGGAAGACGCGGAGGGCCGCATGCGCGCAAAAGATCTGGAGACGATCCGCGCTAAACACATCGTGTTTATTATCGATGAGTGCCACCGTTCGACCTTTGGAGAAATGCTGACGGCCATCAAGAGGACCTTCCCGAACGCCCTGTTTTTCGGGTTTACCGGTACGCCGGTCTTCCACGAGAATGAGAAGGCGCTGAATACGACCACCGATATTTTTGGAGATGAACTGCACCGCTACAGCATCGCCGACGGCATCCGGGATAAGAATGTTCTGGGATTCGATCCGACGATGGTGATGGTCTACCGCGACCGGGATGTGCGCAAGATCACCGCGCTCCAGAAATGCAGGGCGTCCAGCGAAGAAGAAGCTTTTTCTGATCCTAAGAAGGAGAATATCTATTACCATTGGCTGAATGATGTTCCGATGGTTGGCAAAACCGACGAGCAAGGGAATTACCAGAAGGGCGTGGAAGATGAGTTCCCGAGAAGTCAGTATGAGACGGATGAATATCAGGACGCCGTAGTAGACGATATCGTGAGCAACTGGACCGTCATGAGCCGGAACCGGAAGTTCCACGCGCTCTTTGCCACCAGCAGCATTCCGGAAGCCATCCGCTACTACCGCAAGTTCAGACAAAAAGCACCGGACCTGAAGGTCACCGGTCTGTTTGATCCGTCGATTGATAACGAAAACGCAGAACGTTCTCTTGCTAAGGAAGACGGCCTGAAGGAGATGCTTCAGGACTACAACGCCATGTTTGATCAGAACTTCAGCATAGGATCTTACGCGTTCTTCAAGAAGGATGTTTCTTCTCGTCTTTCGCATAAACGTCCGTACGCGCATATGAAAGAGGATCAGCAGCTGGATCTTTTGATCGTCGTCAACCAGATGCTGACCGGGTTTGACTCAAAGTGGATCAACACTCTGTATCTGGATAAGGTACTGACATATGAGCATCTGATTCAGGCATTCTCCAGAACCAACAGGCTCTTTAATATCAATGAAAAACCGTTCGGTTCCATCCGTTACTACCGGTATCCGCACACGATGCAGAAGAACATTGAGGATGCCGTCAAGCTGTACTCCGGCGACCGTCCGAGAGGCCTGTTTGCCGATCACCTTGCCGATAACATCACGCACATGAACCTGAAGTTCCAGGAGATTGAATCGGTGTTTAAACAGGCAGGCATTCTGAATTTTGAACGTCTTCCGGAGGAAACAGCAGAGAAAGCCAAGTTTTCCAAGCTCTTCCGTGATTTCTGCACCTATATGCAGGCGGCGCAGATTCAGGGATTTCAGTGGGAAAAGCGCCGATATGAGATCCATAACTATGATCCTGAAAAAGAGGATGAAACGGCAGAAATTGTCGAAGTTCTTCCGACGGAGCGGGAGTACGATACCATGCTCCAGCGTTATCATGAGCTGCGAAAGGGAGACGGACCGGGAGGCGATAAGGACGAGATCACCTTTGAAATCGATCCGTATTTAAGTGAGCTGAACACCGGAAAAATCGATAATGATTATATGAATCTCCGGTTCACCAAGTGGCTGAAACAGCTGGATCAGCCAAATGTTTCAGATGAAGAACGCGAAGAAACACTGGAAGATCTGCATAAGTCGTTTGCCTTCCTTTCACAGGAAGATCAGCAGTTCGCAAACCAGTTTCTGCACGACGTCCAGACCGGAGACGCGAAGCTGGAACCGGGAAAGACTTTCCGGGAATATATCGCAGATTACGCATCCCGCGCGCAGAACGACCAGGTGCACCGTGTTTCCGAGTCACTGGGATGTTCAGAAGATCTGCTCCGCAAGATGATGAACGCGAACGTAACCAAGGATAATCTGAATGAGTACGGGCGTTTTGATGCGTTAAAGAACACCGTTGTCAAAGAGCAGGCGCAGACCTATTTCACCAGACGCGAAGGAAAGAAATTACCGATGTTCCGGGTGAATAACCGCGTGGATGCCTTCTTGACCGATTTCATTTTGTCCGGGGGCACAACGGAAGTAACGACAGAAGAAAAGCCAGAACCAGAGCAGCAGAAAGGAGAACCGAAGATGACAACGCAGAAAGTAAAAACAGCTGAAATGCAGCCAGCGGGCAGCGGCGAGACAATTAAAGCGCTGTCCATTCACGCTCCGTGGGTGTATGACATTCTGACCGGAGAGAAACAGGAGGAGTACCGTACATGGAAGCCAAAGCAGAAGGGAAGGATCCTGATCTGCAGCAGTGCGAAGGTTTACCGGGGATATGTCAGCGGATATGCGCTGTGTACAGCCGAGATCGGGGAAATCAGGAATTATGGCGATCAGTATGGCTGGGAGCTGAAAGATGTTCAGTTCGTAAAACCTTTCCGCGTAAAGGGAAAGCTGCATTTATTTGATGTTGACCGGTCAAAGGTGGAAACGCTGGAGGGCATCTCGCTGGACGAGTACATGAAGACGTATTACGACCCGCTCCGTTCATAAGCCTGTTTCATAAGGGACTCTCCCGTGCAGGACTGGTATGATGGTTCAGTCCCATCGGTATAAACCATACCAGAACGGGAGGAAATCATATGACGGAAAAGAAACAAGACACGCAGCTGTTCTGCGAGTATTATGCGCAGTGGGTAAAGGTCTATAAAGAAGGGGCGATCCGGCCGGTTACACTCAGGAAATATGAGATGTCGCTGAGCTGGCTGAGAAAGCTGATTCCTGATGTTAGGCTGTGTGACATGACGCGGATTGTCTACCAGCAGATGATTAATGATTACGCCAAATGCCATGAGCGGCAGACGACGATGGATTTCCATCATCAGATCAAGGGCGCTGTCCTCGATGCTGTAGATGACGGTTTGATTGAACGCGATCCCACTAGAAAAGTCATCATTAAAGGAAAATCTCCGAGGCAGAAAAAAATTAAGTACCTGAATCAGTTTGAGCTGCACACTCTGCTGAATCACCTGGACTTAGGCGATTCCATCAGCTGGGACTGGTTCATTCTGCTTGTCGCGAAAACGGGGATGCGGTTTTCCGAGGCGCTGGGCCTTACCCCTGCGGACTTTGATTTTTCGCATCAGCTTCTGAACATCGACAAAACTTGGGATTACAAGGACGGAACGGGATTCACGCCGACGAAGAACAAGTCCTCCGTCCGGAAAATCCAGATCGACTGGCAGACGGTCGTGCAGTTTTCCGAGCTGGTGAAAGACCTGCCGGAGAATGAGCCGATTTTTGTTCATGAAAAGACGGTGTACAATTCGACGGTAAATGATATTCTGGCGCGTCACTGCCGGCAGGCGGGAGTGCCTGTGATTTCCGTTCACGGACTGCGCCATACACACGCGTCACTTCTGCTGTTTGCAGGCGTTTCCATTGCCAGTGTGGCGCGCCGCCTCGGACACGCGAGCATGACGACCACACAGAAAACCTACCTGCATGTGATCCATGAACTGGAGAATCAGGACATCGACCTGGTGATGCGTGCCATGTCGAGCTTAAACTAAATCGGTATTAATAGAGGGCGGGTTTATATCGGTGGGGAAATTTGAAGAGGTGAAATAATAGAAATAGAATGAAAGGGAATGCATAATGAGTGGATGGGGATGCCTGCGCATGTAAAAAGCAGAAGCGGGATCAGTGAGGCGGTTCAGTCAGGAACCGGCAGTGTACAATCATTGAACATCGGAAGCAGTAAACAATATCAGTGAAATTAAACAGAAAGGGCGCTCATCCGTTTGTTCGGGATGAGCGTCCTTTCCTTGCCGTCATGTAATTAAGATCTGTGCCGAATTATAAATCTTATTTTCCTGCTGTGTCAGATGCGTAATTATATCCTGCATCCATCCATGCTGCGATTCCGCCCGGCAGACGGTATACGTTCTTGTAACCCTTCTTTACCAGGTATGCTGCACCGTAGTGGGAACGCGGGCATTTAACGAATCCGCAGTAAACCACGATCTTTGCCTTCTTGTTCTTTCCGGCTGCCTTCAGGATAGCTTTCTTCTGAGCGGAAGTGATCTTGTCCATTTCTACAGTGACATTCTTTGCACCCGGAATGCGCTGAGCCTTATAGCTGTCGGCCGGCATGGTGTCGATAATGACAAGTTTGGTCTTCTTGTCGATCCAGCTCTTCAGTTTTGGTGTGGAAACAGTTTTGTAGCCGCCAGCTTTCTGATCCTTGATGTACTGCAGTGTTGCAGTCTCGACGGTCAGTTCATTCGGGTCCTTTTTATCTGTTCCGAACGGAGCAGATCCGGTTGCTGCGAATGCGCACTGGAATGCGCCGAAGGTGAAGACGAGCAACATTGACATCGCCAGAATTGTAAGTTTCTTTTTCATGATGTTTTCTCCTTGTCCATATAAATGGTTAAGATATATTTTGTCGATTCAATTATATCAATATCAAAATAGTCATTCAATAAAGATTATAAGTATAAATAAAATCTATGCGATCGGGATGATATATAGATAAAATCACTGTAATGTACAGGGGATTACGCGGGAGGTGGTGACGGAATGACGAATAATGTTAGAATAGATACAGGTAATGCAGATATCGGGCACAGAATGGAGCGAAGGCGTATATGAAACGGAGAAAAGCGAAAGAAATTTTGGCGGATTCTTTTAGGGAGCTGGCGGAAACTAAGTCGGTGGATAAGATCACGATTCAGGAATTGAGTGGAACGTTCTGTTCAGTTCCTGTTTTCTTTAGCCGTAAAATGGTATAGTAATGCAAAGGTCTGGTATGGACTTGATTTCTATGGGGAAGTGGGTTCTGCATAAAAAACAGATGCGGTCTCTTAATAATCCGTTAATTCCTGGATTATGAATTGAAATCTACCGGGACTTTATGGATAATGAAAACTGTTCAGACCGGTGAATAAAACGAATAGGCGAAGGCGGTCAGTCGGTTGCGCGCAGACTGGCCGCTGGTTTTATATGTTTAGGAGGAACGGAATGAGAGAGTGGCAGCAGACTCGCTTCAAAAGTATTTGTATGCCTGATGCTGTGTACTATCAGTCAATCTGGGCTGTACGAGATCTGTATCGGATGGAGCAGCGTGTGAAGGAACTGGATGAGGATATCCTTGCCGGAGATATCGGAAGTGCAAGTCTGGTGGGGACAGGTGCGGGAGATTACAGCCGCATCAAGCCGACGGAGCGCTCGGTGCTGGAAAAAATGCGTCTGGAGTCGCGGATCAAGGCGATCCGGGGCGCATTGAAAGGCGTTCCGCCCGCTTACAGGGATTTTATACTGGATAATATTATCTATCAGTCAAAATCGACAGAAATTCCAAACCGCGTGTGGCGGGTGTGGAAACAGAAATTTCTGTTTTCAGTAGCACAAAATCTTGCGCTGATGTAGAGGGCTGGGGAACAGCTGGATCTGCGGAATGCAGCAGATTTGCTCCTTTTGTTTCATCAATCACATATATAGTAAAATAGCGGCAGACGGAGAATGGATTCCTCCGGCTGCCGTTTTTAAGAAGGAAAATGGAAATGATTTACAAAAATGGGAAAATAGGGGTTGTCAGGGGAAGAAAATTGTGATACATTGATAGTGTCGAAAAGTGAATCAAACAGAAAGGAGTGCGCTGTGGAAAGAGGCAAGCGCATCTTCGGGATAGTCATGATATGCGTCAGTTTACTGGCGCTTTTTTCATGGGAAAAATTCGGAAGAGCACATTTTTATTATGAAGACATTTTGGTGCTGAGACGGAGCGTCGAACGAGGCAGCATCATCAAGCCTGAAATGCTGAAGACTGTGAAGACGGAACGGATGCAGAAGGATATGCTCCGGCCGGCTGACCGTCAGAAGATATGCGGAAAGGCGGCATCGCAGTTTGTTCACGCAGGATCACCGCTGTATAAAGAATATTTCTGCGAAAAGACGGTGCTGACGGGAAGAAAATACGGGAAATACCGAATCGGGATACCGGAGCGCTGGATTCTGTCCTGTCCGGACGATCTGCGCCCCGGAGACCGGATCTATGTATTGTCAGAAGGAAAAAAAGTTGCAGAAGCAAGAGTGATCTCATATTCAGAAGAGTCAAAAAGTATACAGGCGGCCGTCTCCGGGAAATATGCGGCAGAGATGGAACGTGCTGCTGTGAAGAACCACGGTCTGGTGATCTGCAGCAGCTGATTGGCGGCAAAAGAATGCAAGAGTGAAATAAATGTAAGCAATGAGCAGAGCAGCATCTTTTGATCAGAGTGCTGCAGATGAGGAGGTGTCAGAAAGTGAGTCAGGTAATTGGATTCTGCGGCGGTGACGACGGTGTCGGGTGTTCGATGCTGGCGCAGTCTGCTGCCGAACTCCTGGCAGAAAAACAGCCGGGGAAGGTGCTTCTGGTTTCTGCGTCCGGAAAATACGGAGACGATTATATTCTGAATAGAGACGGATTATCGATGGATGCAGTCCGGGCTAATTTAGCGAGCGGGAAACTTCTTCCCTCAGAATTATATCCAAATCTTGCAAGGGAGAAAAATGTCCGGATTCTTCCTGCTCCACGAGATGCTCTTTCAGCATCCTATTATCCGGAAGACTGTATGAACACGCTGCTGGAGGCGGCGGAAGGGTTTTCGTACATTATCATTGACTGCGGGAGCAGGGTGGATTACGGATTATTTATTTCCGGTGCCAAAGCCGCGCACAGACGATACTACGTTCTTACGCAGCAGGAGAAATGTCTGCGGCGTTTTCAGTACGCGGTCCGCGAAGTGCTTCGGCCTCTTCATCTGGAAGGAGAACTGATCATCAATAAGTACCAGCTTTCACCGGCGCTGCTGACCAGCAGCGAAATCGAATCGCTTACCGGAATGGAGACCGCCGTGCGCGTGCCGTATATCTCTTACGGCTGGCAGGCGGAGCTGGAAAAGGCGACGCTGCTTTCATGTTCAAAATACGCGAAAGCTGCTCGCCGGCTTGTCCGTAAGATTCAGGGACAGGAGGATCCGAAATGGAAGAAAAGTTTAATCTTGCGGAATACCTGAGCAGAAACGGAGACGGGCAGAAACAGAGTCAGAAGCAGAATCAGACAGAAGAAGGGAGTTTTTACGATGTCTTAGATATTGTCCGCCGAAAACTGGACCAGGAGTGGGAGAAAGCCGGTGACGATACACGCGGCCTGCGCCTGGAGAAGGAGACCAGGGCGATTATCGGATGTGAGGAAGAAGTTCGCTATTATAAAGAAAAGATCAAAAGCATTCTCATGGAAAACCGGATGATGGCCTGTCCGTTTCCGTACTGGTTCACCAATTTGACGGAGGCCGTGTTTGCAGAACTGTACGGTTTGTCCGGCCTTGCGTCCTGGGCATACGATATGCTTCCGAAGTACCAGAAATCTTCGTCGGCGAAACTGATCGGAGACCGGATGTACTGTCTGATCGACGGAAAATCACAGCTTCAGCCGCAGCGGATTCCAAAGGCGCGCCGCGAGAAGCTGAAGCGGACTCTGCTTCTGGCTACGCCGGAGGAGAGAATAGAGTACGGGTTTCATGAAGTATATCTGATGAACGGAATCCGGGTGACGATCTATTCCGGTAAACGGACCAAGCAGGGGCAGGATGTCATCGTCATGCGAAAGTATTTAATGAAGGATAATCTGACATTCAGGGATCTGGAGCGTCTCAGGACAATTCCTCCGGGGGCATCGCCCTTGTTTGCGTGCATGGCCGGTTTAGGGTTCAATGTGATCTTTGTCGGGGAGGTCAGGTCCGGAAAAACCACAATGATGCAGACTTGGCAGAAGTGCGAGGATCCGTCGCTTGAAGGGCTGGCTGTGGCTTCAGATCCGGAAACGCCGTGGCATGAGATTATGCCTGGTGTGCCGATCATGCAGCTGATGGGAGAGGGCAGGGAACTTCTGGACATGCTGAAATCTATACTGCGCGGAGATAACGATTATGTGCTGCTTGAGGAAATGCGCGATGCATATGCTTACCGGATGTTTCTGGATATTCTCTCGACCGGAACCAGAAGAAGCAAGGCCACCATTCATGATCAGGATGCAGTCAGCGCGGCGTATAAGATGGCGTCAAAAATCCGTGAACAGTTTGGCGGGAGCCAGGATGATCTGATTGCGCAGATTTACCAGAATGTGGATTATGCGTTTGAGTGCTGTCAGGACCCGGAGGATCGATCACGAAAGATATTGACAGGAATTGTGGAGTTCAGTTATGACGCGGAGAGGGACACGGCATCTGCGGCGAGAATCTGTCAGTATGATTTTACAGCCGATACATGGAGATGGAAGGCGTATATGAGTCCTTCTGTCCGGACAAAAATAATATCGCAAGGGGAAGGAGCGAATGAGATGAGAAGATTACTGAAGGAACTGGAACAGGTCAGCGAGATGGAAAACGGCCATATTTTGTTTCCTGCGTATTACAGCGGAAACAGGAACAGAAACCCGGGAGGAGGGTCGCCTGCCTTTCAGGAGATGATCGGACGTCCGTACATGCAGGAAGGAGAATCCTCCTGTGTCAGGGAGGACGCGGCATCATGGAATGGGTAAGGCTGAGCTTTGAAGGGCTGTTTATTGCCGGTGTGATGCTGACGCAGAGCGGCACGCTTAGAATGTTCATGAAAGGGGTCGCGCGCAGAATGGATCTCCGCAGGAGTCTGAAACGGACGCGGGATCCGCGCTTCCGCACGCGGAACGGAAAAGTCGGGGTGCATGTTGACAAAGTGATTGTATGCAGTGGAATGGAACATATATGGACATCGCCGGCGCAGTTTGGTGCAGCTTCTGTGCTCCTGGGGTGCGGAGCGTATCTTGCTGCAGTGTGGCAGACCGGGTGGGCATTTTCGCTTTTGCCTGCTGTATTCTGTGCAGGGCTTCCGTATCTTCATCTGCGCGTGCGCCTTTCAAAGTATCGGCGCGCACGTTCGCACGAGGGTCTGGTCATGATTCAGGAACTGCTCGCGCAGTACCGGATACGAGGATGCAGCATCCGGGAGGCAGCAGGGGCAGCTGCAGACACCCTTGAGGATGCTCCCTGTATGAGAGGGATTCTCTATGATCTGGCCAAAGGGCTCAATCAGGCATATACCGAGAAGGAATGCAGGGAAGAACTGGAGAAATTTCGTTATTCGATTGGAACAACGTGGGGGAATGCGCTTGCGTCTTCTATATTCTTCTCGCATGTTCACGGGGTCTGTATTACGCATGCACTGGAAGATCTTGCCGGTTCGCTCGAACGGAGCAGAGAGGTCTGCGAACAGTCCAGACGAGAACAGCATGAGTCCAGGATTCTGCTGCTGTTTGCAGTTCCGGGGACATATTTGTGGACAGTTTTTTGCGCATGCAGGTACTTTGGGATGACACTGAAGAAGTTCTTGTTTTATCAGTTTGGAACGGCGCTGGGAATGCGGTGTTTCCTGATTAGTTTCATGCTGTTTACAGCAGGGTTGTCCTGTCAGGTGTTTTTGTCCGGCGAACGGCTGGATATTCGCTGACCACAGATGAAGGGAGTGCGCGGAAATGAAACGGATGAATGTCAGGATCCGTTTTCGTCTGCAGCTGCGGAGGCTGTTCCGACGGAGTCTCCGGGAGCAGAATAAACAGACGCTGAAAAATAAAAGGAAAGAATATGCTGCTGTCATAAAGCGTAAGGTGATGAGAAATGCCTGTGATCGGGAGATTTTCAACAGCTGCCTGCTTTTAAAGAATCTTTCGGTCATGAAAGAGGAAGCGCCGCTTTCTGCAGACTATATGCTGGAACAGTTGAAAGACAGCAGTTTTTTGCTGCGGCATGTATATGAAGATATGCTCAGAGATTACCGGAACGGCATGACTGAGGATGCGTTCTCCCGTCTTCCAGAAGCGGTTGACACCAGGGCGGCGGTCTTGTTCAGTCACATTTTGTCGAAAATGGATCAGGTAAATCCGGCACAGCTGACAATGTATATGCAGGCGTTTGAAGAATCGTTTCAGGATGCCCGTGTGACGCAGGCTGTTCGGCGAAATCAGAGAAGAGCGCTGGTCTGTACGGCAGTGTCCATGGCGGCTGTGCTTTCGGTGCTGATGAATTTTACAGCTGTTGCGGTGTTTATGAATATGCGGGAAATGCTGCAGAGTATCAGTATGTTTTAGGAGGGCGTAAGTGAAAAACATCATTATTATCATTGGTACAGTAATGCTCGGGGTGATTATTGTCAATACGCTGATTCTGGGGGATTCGGGCGACAGTCTGAAAGGCGCGGCCAGGGATGTGGTCGGACGCGGAACGCAGATGATGCAGACGCTGGGAGGAGAAAGCGCATCGTAAGCGCGAGAGGATGCAGGTCTTGGAATAGTTAGAAAGAAAGGAATTGATAGAATGAAACAATTGACGGTCGGAATCGGGATGATTATGCTCAGCTGTATGATTTTTCAGTGGGTCTGCCGCGGTCCGGACAGTATGATGAGCATGTCTCAGTACCAGATGCACAGGCAGAATCAGCATGTGCAGTTTCGTTAAATATAAGGTTGAACGATGAAGAATGTAATTACGGGCACAGCATGTCTGATCCTGTTATTTGCAGTGTTTCTGCAGTTCATTCATATACAGACCATGGTTTGTGATCTGCGGCTCGTAATGGCGGCGGCAGAGAATTTCCGAGAGACGGCGAGGCTGGAAGGGTGTGTGAGCGAGAAGAATGAGAAGTCGCTGAAGCGAGAAATTGCAGCGGAAACAGGAATTCATGCAGATGAGATAAAAGTTCGCGGAACAAGAAGGCCTGTCAAAAGGGGCGGAAAAGTGCATTACAGCCTTTCTGTACCGCTCGGAAGGTTTGTCCTTGCGCGTAGGTTTTTTGACCTGAAGGAAGATGACTGCATCTGCTACCGAGAGGAGCGATGGGCGGCGAGTGAGTATCAGGCCGGCTCAGAAAGAGCAGGCCATCAGGGGGTCCGGAATGAATAATGTGATTGCGGCAATGGGAATTCTGGTCTACATGTCTTCAGTTATGCAGCTGCAGATGGTGTGTGACCAGTCGGCAGTGGAGAGGCAGAAGCTTCAGATAGATGCGGACGAGGCGGCTGTAAGCGCTGCTCTGACCGGGCAGTGCCAGATTAAGAAATGCAGGGGAAAGAAGAGACGAGAACTGGTGCTGAATCAGCAGGACGCGTACAGGGCGGCGGAGTCGGCGGTCAGGATCAACAGGAAGGGAGGAAAGCAGGCGAGAGTTGTAATGTGCACGTGCACAAATGGTAAAAATCCCGCCGTCCGGGTGGTGTTGAAAAAGGATCGTATGAAAGCGGAATCGGTATATGAATGGGTGAGTATGAGCAGAGACAAAAGGCATCGCAGTGAGTATGCGCTGCATAAACGAAAATAAATAACGGATAAGGGAAACTGCGGAAATAGCAGAAAGAGAGGATGAAGATGATTATCGAACATACACAGGCATATCAGACGGCACAGTATTTAAAGATGAAGTTCAGGGAAGGGCGTGAGAAGGTAAAAAAAAGTATTTCACATTTCCATTAATAATGTTCCTGTGCTATCATATAGAAGGCTGTTTTCAGGGGAATTCAGCCAGGAGGTAGAATTATGACAGCACCAGATCCGATTGCGTTTACGATTTTCGGGGTTTCGATACGCTGGTACGGAATTTTGATTGCGACGGCGTTTCTTACTGCGATATTGATCAGCTGCAGACGCGCCCCAAAGCATGGGTTGAGGAGCGACAATGTGCTGGATTTAGCCATCTGGATGATTCCGATGGCTATTATCGGCGCGCGGACATATTATGTAATATTCAGCTGGGATTTATATAAGGATGACTGGATCCAGATTTTTGACATCCGGGCGGGCGGCCTGGCTATTCACGGCGGACTGATTGCGGGGATTATTACCGCATATTTTGTCTGCAGGCATGAGAAGGTCTCGCTCATTGAGATGGGAGATCTGATCTTTCCGACTGTCGCGCTGGGACAGGCAATTGGAAGATGGGGAAATTTCTTTAATTCTGAAGCGCACGGCAGGCCGACCAGCCTTCCGTGGGGAATTATGGTGAACGGCGTGAAAGTGCAGCCGACATTTCTCTATGAGTCAATATGGTGTCTGGTTCTGTTTTTCTTTTTACTCTGGATTGACAATCGGAGAAAATTCCGCGGGCAGACAATGTGTCTGTACGGAATGCTGTACTCTGTCGAACGGTGTTTTGTAGAAGGGCTTCGCACAGACAGCCTGATGATTGGCCCGTTCCGGCAGGCGCAGGTAATCAGTGTGACGGCATTTATCGTATGTCTGGTCCTTTACCGGATATGGAAAAAGAAATATGCCGGTATTAATGCGGCGGGACAGCATTCTCCGTCCGGAAGAAAAAGATCGTAATTCTAATAATGGCAGAAGGAGCATATAGAAAATGAAATTAGGTATTGTAGGACTTCCTAACGTAGGAAAAAGTACACTCTTTAACGCGATTACCAAGGCGGGTGCTGAAGCGGCAAACTATCCGTTCTGTACGATTGAGCCGAATGTCGGTGTCGTTACCGTTCCGGATCAGCGTGTGACCAGGCTTCATGAATTATATAATTCTAAGAGAACGATCTACACTACGATCGAGTTTTGTGATATTGCGGGTCTGGTTAAAGGCGCGTCAAAGGGAGAAGGACTTGGAAATAAATTCCTCGGCCATATTCGTGAGACTGCAGCTATTGTTCATGTCGTCCGCTGCTTTGAGGATGAGAACATTGTCCACGTCAGCGGAAAAATCGATCCGATTGAAGACATCGATACCATCAATACAGAGCTGATTCTCTCCGATATGGAGGTCCTGGACCGCCGGATTGCCAAGGCTTCAAAGGCTGCCAGAAATGATAAGGAACTTGCGAAGGAAGTCGAAATCATGAAGAAGGTCTATGCTGTTCTGGAGGACGGAAAATCCGCCCGTACCATGGCGGCTGATCTGGATGAAGATGAGTACGCTTTTGTCAGGAGCCTGGAGCTGCTTTCATTCAAACCGATTATCTATGTCGCAAATGTCGGAGAAGATGACGCGGCAACTGGAAACGAGTATTCGGAAAAGGTTGCAGAGTTCGCAGAGCAGGAGGGCGCACGTTCGGTTACGATCTGCGCGGAAATTGAAGAGGAGATTTCTGAGCTCGAAGATGATGAAAAGTCCGAATACCTGCAGGAGCTGGGAATTGAAGAGTCCGGACTCGACAAGCTGGTCAAGGCTTCTTACAGCCTGCTGAACCTGATCTCTTTCCTGACAGCCGGAGAAGACGAGGTTCGCGCGTGGACGATTACAGACGGAACCAAAGCGCCTCAGGCAGCAGGAAAAATCCATACAGATTTTGAACGTGGGTTTATCAGAGCGGAAACCATCAGCTACGATACCTTTATGAATGATTGCGAAGGAAGCATGACCAAGGCGAAGGAGAAGGGACTGCTTCGCTCCGAGGGCAAAGATTACGTGGTCAAGGACGGAGATATTATCACGTTCCTGTTCAATGTATAATACAGGCGTCAACAATCCTGTGATAAATAAATCATGTAAGTATAGGGAATGACCGGCCGGCATGGCCGGCAATACGTCCTGAACATCCATAAGCGCAGCAAAAGAAATCTGGAACACCCGGATTTCCGGAGGTGCGCTTTTATGATGCCTTTATTTAGGAAGGAGCTGATTATGAAGAGCGCAGTAAGCGGATTCTGTGTCGTTATAATGACAGCAATCATACTGATAGGAATGGCAGAGCTGCATTACAGCAGCCAGACTCGGCGAGAGGTGAGCCAGGCCGTTAACTATGCCTGCATGGCGGCGCAGGAGGAGGCTATGTGCAATCCGGATGCGTATTCAGAGGCCGATCTTTACAGTCAGCTGTTTCAGAAAGAACTGAAGCGATGCCTTCCATCAGGCAGAAACCGGTTTTATACGCTTCGGGTCTACGAAGCGGATCCGGAGAGGTTCCTGCTTGACGTTGAACTGATCGCGCAGTGGAAGAACGCCGGCGGAAAGATCAAGAAAGTGCGGGAGCGGAGAACCATGATCGGGGAACCGGAAACTGATGAAGATATTGATAATAAGAATGAAGATGCGTTGAGTGAGGTGAGAGAGAAATGAATCTGGAAATCCGGAAAGAATACTTTGGCGTGCTGCTTCCATTTATTGAGAATGAAACGATTACGGATATCACATGGAACGGAAGACAGCTGTGGATCGATGATCTGGAAAAAGGACGGTACGCTGCCGGAATGAAACTGGAACCAGCCTTCCTCGACCGTTTTGCGGCGAGAATCGCAAATCTCGCCAATGTCAATTTCAACCGCAGTCAGCCGATCCTGGAGGCAGAAACGGCCGATCTCAGAATATCTCTGATTGACCGTTCTGTGACCAATACAGACTGTACGCTTGCGATCCGGAAAACACCGGCGGTGCGTCGTCTGAATGAAAAGAATATGGTTGAACAAAAATACGCGAGTGAGAAAATGCTGGCGTTCCTTCAGGCTGCGGTCAGAGGAAGATGCAGCATTATGGTGACCGGAGATGTCGGCAGCGGAAAGACGGAGCTTGTCAAATACCTGACCAAGTATATCACCCCATTTGCAAGGACGATTTCGATAGAGGACAACTATGAGCTGCGCCTTTCTGCGATTAATCCTGAACTGGACTGCGTGGAACTGAAAGTCTCCGCAGCCTTCTCCTATGAACAGGCGATTAAGGCCGCGCTCCGGCAGATGTGCAGATGGATGCTGCTCTCTGAGGCGCGGGGGAGGGAAGTCAGCTCTCTTCTGGAAGCCGCGTCTACGGGCTGCAGCGTGATGACGACCATTCATTCAGACGATGTCCGTAAACTTCCGGACAGAATCATGAATATGATCGGAACAGATGCGATTGACCGTCAGAATGACATATACAGTTTTTTTGATGTAGGTATACGTGTCGATGCAAAGAACAGAGATGACGGGATCCAGAGGCGAATCTCGCAGGTTTGTGTTCTGGACCGGGACGAAGGCAGAAACCGTCTTCAGATGCTTTATCAGGATGGCTCCTGGACCGATCAGCCTTTGCCCGATAATCTGGTAAAGAAACTGAAGAGGGAAGAAGCGTTTGAATACCTTCCGGAATCGATGCGCTGCGGAAAGGAAGTGAAATAGGATGAGATCGACCAGTTCAGGATTGAAATATAAACATTGCTTAACCGGATCCGGTAAGCGGAAAAAGCAGAAAAAGCTGCTGCCGAAGGAAATATCCGGATGGGGGTTTCAGTATTCGCTGAAGAATTACGCGCTTCAGAGCGGGGTAATCCTCCTCGCTATGGCGCTGATCGGCCGTCTGTACATGCTGAGCAGAGTCCGTCTGGTTATATTGGCGGGGGCGGCAATGGCAGCATTTCCGGTCATTGTGAGATCCCAGTTTAAGTATCTGGCATGCAGCAGGGATTTTCGCGAGGCCGTGCAGTATATGGAACAAATGCTGTTGTTTTTCAAACAGTCGCCGATCATTCTTTCCGCAATGAAGGGGACCATGGTTACGGCCGAGGGAAATTTAAAAGAACGGCTCAGAGACGCGATCTTTATTATTGAGCATGATGTTTCCGGAGAGGACGTGTACCAGAAGGCCTTTTCCGTGCTGGAACGGGCATATCCGTGTGCGAGGATAAAAACACTGCACCGGTTCATGATTCAGGTTGAGCGTGGAAACAGCGGACATTATCAGCAGAGTGCGGATTCTCTGTATTTTGATATTCAGTCCTGGGTGGGAAGAGTATATCGGTACCAGCGTGAACTGAAGAACATCAAGACCAAGCTCTCCCTGATCATGATCATGTCCGTGGGAATTGCAGCGTTTTTCTCCCGCCTTTTGCTGAAAGCGGAACATTCACTGCCGAAACAATACGAGATTCAGCTGATCCATTCTACGGTGTATCAGAATTCAACGCTGATTTATCTGCTGCTGTTTATCGGTCTGTATGTGCTCCTTGCGTCAAAGATTACGGGTGAATGGCTGATCGATGATTTACATCAGATCAATCAGGATACTGCTCTCAGGAACATGGATTATGTGGAACACTTCAACCGGAAGAAGGAGATGAAAAAGGCCGCGGTTGTTTCGCTCTGCGGGTTGGGGATAGCCGTAATCTCTGCTGCAGCGCATATTAAGGCAGGAATTGCGGCAGGAGCAGTCCTGGCTGCGGTTATTCTCTACTGGCCGAATATTCTGCTGAAGAAGAGAAAGAAGAGTGTAGAGACTGCCCTGATCAGGGATTTTCCGGTCTGGATGCGGGAAGTGTCGGTGCATCTTTATGACATGGTTCCTGTGAGAGCGGTGGAAATGACAATGGAAACTGCGTCACCGGTCATGCAGCGGTTTCTGCGGGAGTTCCTTCAGCGGATGGAACAGGATCCGTCATCTCTTGAACCATATCTGCATATTTTTCAGCAGTATCACGCTGAGGAACTGACAGCTTCGTTTAAAACGCTGTTTACTATCCGCAGCCTTCCGGCAGAAGATGCGCAGCGGCAGATTACAGAACTTGTACGGAGAAACCAGAAACAGCTTGAACAATCCGAAAGGATCAGAAATGCCGATTATCTGTCCGGGATTACACTTATCAGCATTCTTCCGATGCTGATGATGTCGTTTTATCTGATTGTGAATCTGTTGTTGATCTTAGCAGGCTTTATGAATTTATCGAAAGGGGTGTTCTGATGAACGAGTTTCTGGCGGATTTTGGTGAACTGGTGGTGCTGGTCGTGTTTGCCGCCCCGATCATTTACGGCGCCGGAGCGATGTGTCTGACGCTTCTGCAGGTGTGACAGACGTTCAGTCAGGCGATGGCAAAGAGAAAATTTGAAAGGAGAATGAATCTATGACCGGGATGATGGAAGAGTACGGGGTCTGGATTGTTGAAACAATTGCGGGACTCGGTATGTTTTCTGTGTGGCAGTGGATCATACAGAGCGGATTCGGAGGGCTTGCTGCTGCATTAATGGAAAGGATCGTGTGAAATGAAGAGGATGATGCAGGAGTATGGGATGTTTTTGGCGGCTGCTGTGATTGGCGTGACCCTTATTCTGCTGTACAGCCGTCTTGCGGGCGTGTCCGGACCTGGAAGCAAAATGATGCGGGAGTCTGTGAAACGGACAGGCGGATACTATCAGATCGAAATGTATAGCAGCATGCATGAGGGAAGGAGGTCTGCATGAAATCGGTTATTCCCACTATGCTGATGATTGTTGGGATATTTATTATGACTGCGACAGCAGTTTGTTTTCTGACCTTTCAGATGCAGGTATCGGCGGCAGAAAACCTGCATGCTGAAAGTATGACTAGAATACAGGCATCCGGATGCGATCCGGTTGAGATTGCGTCATGTCAGAGAGATGCGAGCCGCCTTGGCCGGAACTGCAGGCTGCAGGTTATTCCGGGCAGCGGCAGGAACGGAGATGGTACTGCACTGGTTCGGCTCACGTATTATGCGGACATGCCGATTTTTCAACTATCCAGGAAAGGAATTGTACAGGGGTGTATACATTGCTGATTCAGGGAAGCGTCAACATAGACGACCGGAATCATACTATAAAATTAATCAGCTGGAGCATGTGAAAGGATGGAATTGATTACAATGAAGAGGATTCGCGCAGATCCGCACGGTTGCGGTGAAACAGACACTGCAAAACCATGGATACATATCAGACAATCGGGATAACGCTGGTCGCCGCTGCGCGACCGTTATATCAAACTGGATTTTACGTGTATAACGAACTAAAATAACATCAACATCTTCGCCTGCCTGCAGGCTGATTTACTGACAGGCAGGCTTTATTGTTTTTTGATGACAGGAGGAAAATAACTTATGAATACTTATTGCAGAACCCTTTAAATATCAATGATTTTTATTGTTTTGGCGCGCGATTGGCACGTTCGAAATCATTTATTTTATCGCGTGCGCTCTCGACAGCTGCATCGCTGTGGTGCGTATAGATTGTCGCGGTCATCTTGATTGAGCTGTGGCCCATCAGTTCCCGCGCCACATTTATCGGCACGCCTGCCGCTTGCAGATTTGTGCAGTATGTATGTCTAAAGTCATAAAGTACCAGATCATCCGCGATGGATCCAGACAGCTGACGCATGCACTGTTTAAAGCTATCCCACGACAGATTGACATAGAAGCGATTGTATGGGTGCCCGGTGGAATATACCAGCAACCTATCTTCCGGGCGCCTGATTGCCGTTTTTAACCGTTCTGCGAGTGCGTCCGGTATCGGCACATCGCGCACCCCGGCGGCGGTCTTAGGTGATCCGATATACCCGTCCGCTTTTACCGCTTTTGTCACATGGATGATTTTACGATCCAGATCGACATCACTGCAGTCCAGCGCGGCAACTTCCATGACACGCAATCCGCAGTAGTACATGATCAGAATAAACAGTCCAAAAGGGTGGGTATCAGCTACTTGCAAGGCCGTGCGCTGCTCTTCTGGCGTCAATGACCGACGCGAGCGGCAGCTTTTACCCGATGGTCTGACAATCCCCCGGAATGGCGTGCGCGATATGATGTCACTGTCCTCTGCAGTCTGGAAGAATTTTGCGAAAACAATGCAGTGCTGGTCTATGGTCGCCTTGGTATAACGGTTTAAACCGCTCACGAGTTTTTGAAGGTCGCGAGATTTCAGCTTGCGCATTGGCACGTCACCGTATTCAGCCACCAGCTTCCTCAGTATATTTTCAATACCTCTTCTGTAACTTCTGGATGCGTCAGGTTTGTACGTGTCCACCCAGCCACGCGCCCACTCTCCCACCGTAATATTTTTCCGGTTTGTTGGCCTGCCGGCCTCCATTTCGGCCTTTAATCGTCCGACCTTTTCATCCAGTTCGCGCTTGGTATTTGCGCGGACATAATGCCGGCGCCCGTCAACCGTAAATGATTTACGATATTTACTCATTTTTATTCCTCCCGCGTGTTATAATTTATATGCGATAAGAGATGGATGTGTTTTTCTTCATTTTACACTTTCTCTGGTTGTCATTTGCATTGGCATAGAGTTTTTCCTTTCACCGCCGGGGTTTACCTTCGGCGGGCTTTTTTGATTGAAGGAAACTGCAAAATTTAGAGCATCGGCGTGTTATAATAATTGTGGAGCTAAGGTTCAATATGTCTTTTGTTATTTTTCAGAATACCTCCTCTGGAATACAGATAAGGCGGCCACCATTGCGCGGTGGCCGTTTTATTTTGCTTTATTCTACAAGCGTACAATTTGTAACTTTATAATCATCGCCGTCTTTTTTCGCTGATCCAGTAAAGCTGGTGGTTAACTGCGCACCAAACGAATTTTGCGCAGAAACGGATCCGGAGAATGTGATTTTCTTTCCATTGCGATATACTTTAAAATCGTCTTTGAATTTTGCTGTGTCCGGTGCTTTCAGCTGGTCTTTTACAGCACTTTTGGCGGCAACATATACATCACTGTAAAGGCTTGGTTTTACTGTATAATTACTAAGTTTCTTATGACTGTCTTCTGTGTACACAACATTTCCACCGTCAGTCATTATCCGTGTAACCTTGTTACCCTGATGGGTAATCATTACATTTGTGTAATCAGTAACCGGAACAAGAATATTCATCTTTCCGGATTTAACCACCTGGTCGCTTGTATATTTTTCCGCGTGCATACCGATTTTTTCTGACGCGTTATAAATGCTGGTGGCTAGTTTCTCATTCACACTGTAATTGTCTTTTATTTCTTTTATTTTGTCTTGCTTCGTGTTTCCGCTGCCACCTGTTCCACCTATAATCATCAGGATCACAGCTACAACAACCGCGATAATAATTCCATTGCGTTTTTTCTTTGACATCTCTCTTTTCCTCCTTGGTTATAACTTGTGCGCGTCAGCTTCCATCTGCGCAACGTTCAAACGCTTTCCGTAGTCTGATTCAATGTGTTTTAATTCGTGTTTGTATGCTTGTTTTTGCGCTTCGTAGCACAGATTGGGATTGATTAAAATGGTAAAAGACCCATCCGGATTCTCACATGTCAGCCCGGAACACTTGAGTGGCAACTTCGGTTCGTAGTAAACAAATACATCAGTCATTTTTCCTTCCTTTCAATCTTCTAACCAGTCCTACAACGTACTCAAAATCTTCCGGATCCAGATCAGATTTAGCGGATAGGAGCATGCGCATATCTGGATCGTCAAACGCATCCTGCGCCGCCCGCGCGACACGTGGATCAATGTAATACATCGACCTGTTACTTCTGCCAATTAGATAATCTGTATCAACATTAAAAATATCCGCAAGGGCTTCCAGCGTTTCATAGTCCGGAGTGCGTTCCCCGCGCTCATACATGCTAATCGTGCTACCGGAAATTTTCAATAGCTTTCCGAGGTCTGCCTGTGTCATGCGATTCTGTAACCGCAGTTCTTTTAGTCTTTCTGCAAATTTTCCCATTTTTCCTACCTCTCTATATGCCTTATTATTTCACACAATGTGAAAAAAATCAATATAAAAATTCCGTTTTGGCGTTGACAAAATTTCACGAAACGTGTAATATGAGAATTGTCAAAAGGACAATACAGAAAGCGAGGTGAGCGGATGCGACCGGATAAGATCGGGGTTCGCCTGCGGCGGTTGCGTGGTGACAGAACGCTCGAAGAAGTCGCAAATGCGATAGATTCAAGCGTTTCAGCGTTGTCCATGTACGAGCACGGCGAGAGGGTTCCACGAGACCCGATGAAGCAGGTTTTAGCGAACTACTACAGAGTATCTGTAGAAGATTTATTTTATTGCGATTGAACTAAACAGATCGTTAAGTTGGGAGGTAAATGAAATGAAGCATTACAGATTAACAGAACGTGGACGGAAACATGTTAGATCGCTTGTTGAGTGGGCAACCCTGACCGGAGTGCTTTTCGTTTTGGGATGTCTGTCCACATGGATTGAATTTTATGTATAGCCATGAGCGCGCGGGAATATCAGGAATCCATGCTAAAGATTATTGGCAAGACGGATTGCAGTCTGTCCGACCTTGCAAGGGCAACCGGACGGAGCAGGGACGCAATCAGGCCGGTGCTGTATGGGTTGAAACACAGGGGTGGGAAGAACATTTATTACCCAACTGTGGAAGCGGCGAAAATATTATACATGGAGTTTCAGGATGAGGAAGAATAGCAAGGCGAAGCACACGAAAAGATATGATTTCAGGAAGTTCAAAATTCGTTTGATGATCATGATCCTGTTAATCGATGCTGCACTGGTAGTCGATTGGCTGATCAGATAGAAAGGAGATGCAAATGGAAATTGAAACCACGAAGACACGGATTATGCTCCCGGACGGAGTAGAAGAGAGCGAGTTCCGCGTGATGGTTGAAGAGGCAAAAGATGAAGCAGTCGCGGAGATGTGCGAGAACATTTGTCGTTATGCACGCATGTATAAGCACCGCGAGTACGGCAGATTGAAGCGCGAGCACTGCGACAGGTGTCCACTCAGCAAGATTTAGGAGGGAAAAGAAAATGGAAGCAATGCCAATCATCAAGGAAGGCGCGGCAATCTTCGCGCTGGATGAGGAAAACAACATTATCGCAGGGGTGTGCTTCGGATATAACGAGAACATCCGAACAGAAACGCGACTGTACAAAGTTGCATACGGAAATGTAACGAGCGAATATCCGTTAGAATTCGATTTTCCCGAAGAGGATGTGTTCAGATATCTGAATCAGGCAGTTACGGAAAGAGAAAGGAGAATTGAATAGTGAAACTGTACGAAATTGACGAACAGATTGCATCGCTTATCGATGAAGATGGATGCATCACGGATCCAGAAGCATGGGACAAGCTCAACATGGAACGCCAGGACAAGATTGAAAGCGTTGCGCTGTGGATCAAAAATCTGCGTGCTGATGTGGAAGCATACAAGAGTGAGATCAAGTCATTTGAAGAGCGTAAGAAGAGCGCAGAGAACAAGATCGAAGGTCTTACCAATTGGCTGGAATATGCTCTGGATGGGGAAAAATTGAAGACCGACAAAGTCCAGGTATCCTACAGGAAATCTGACCGTGTTGAGATTGCGGAAGACGCACAGATTCCGGAACAGTTCTTGAAGATTACCAGCACGCCGAATAAAGCAGAAATCAAGAAGTATCTAAAACAGGGTTACAGCATTGAAGGTGTAACGCTGGAAGAGAAAAGAAACATGACAATTAAATAAGGAAGGAATGAAGATTATGGCAATTCCGGTTTTAATCATTGGAAAATCTGGAAGCGGAAAATCTGCTTCTCTTCGCAACTTCAAACCAGAAGAGATCAGGTTGATTAATGTGATTCACAAACCGCTTCCATTCCGGAACCACTTCGATGACGTAATTAACAGTGACGACTATCCTACTGTCTCCGCTGCTATGAAAAGTACCGATAAGCCAGTGACCGTAATTGACGATGCAGGTTATCTCATTACCGATATGTTTATGAACCAGCATACCAAAGAAGGCCGTGGCAATGGAATCTTTACTTTATACAATAACCTGGCAGATTATTTCTGGCGTTTGGTTAAGTATGCCAAAGAGTGTTCCGACAATAGAATTATATATTTCATCATGCATGAGGACAAGAACGATATGGGTGATATTAAACCAAAAACTATCGGAAAACTTCTCGATGAGAAGGTATGTGTCGAAGGTATGTTCACCATCGTTCTGAGATCGTTGAAACAGGATGGAAAGTATTACTTCGCGACTACGACTGACGGAATGGATGTAACGAAAACTCCGATGGGAATGTTTTCAGAACCACTTATTGATAACGATTTAAAGATGGTTGATCAGACCATCAGAAAATACTACGGATTGAGCGAAAAAGAAGAACACCAGAAGCATCTGGAAAGTAAGGAGGACACAAATGGAAAGAATTGAAGGTTGGGAAAATATCAAGGCGAGCGATGATAACAGACTTGCGCCGGGTGGATACGTTGCAAAAATCATGAGCGTGGAGAACGTTCCAAACAAGCAGTACCTGAAAATTGAGCTGGATATCGCAGAAGGAGACGATAAGGGATATTATGCCGATCTTGCACAGCGCGCGGGATTCTGGGGACTGACGCTCTACAGATCATACAAGCCGAAGGCGGCAGGAATGTTCAAGTCGTTCATCGACCATGTGGAGCAGTCAAACGATGGATACACATGGAACTGGGATGAAAACACGCTTGAAGACATGCGCGTCGGAATCGTCCTTCGTGAAGAGGAGTACATCGGGAACGACGGATCTGTAAAGACGCGCCTGGTGGTTTCATCCACTAAGAGCGCGGATGACATTAGAAACGGTAAATTTAAGGTGCCGAAGAAAAAGGAATTGCCGGCGGAAGAAAAGAAAAAGCCGGAGAGCTTCGAGGAAATTGACACAGATGTACCATTTTAAAGCGATATGCAGATCATAGAAGACACGCGTAATAAGACAGGAAAACATAACACGAAGCATCTATATTGGGACGAAAACGGCGACTTTATCCACCGGTGTAAATTACCGGTGGGTGATTATGCCAAACCGCCGAAAATTTCCATCGACACTAAGGAAAACATGTCGGAGATTGCCGGGAATATCGGTGGCAAGGAGCACGCGAGATTCCGTGAGGAGTGCAAGCTTGCGCGCGACCTGGGGACGCATCTCATATTTCTAATCGAAAATGAGGATGGTATACAGTCTATCGAGGATGTATCCGGATGGAAAAATCCGAGACGGATATACAGTCCGAGGTGCATAAATGGCCCGCGACTTCAGCGCGCAATGCTGACCATGCAGGAACGATATGGATGCGAGTTTCTATTCTGCAGACCGGATCAGGCTGCTGAAATAATCAATAAACTTTTGGAGCAGGAAGATGGATAAAGATTTCATGATGAAATGGGCTCTTGCCTATGCTGAAAAATTTAATATGGCTGTTTTCCCGCTCGAGTACAAAGGAAAACGACCGATCCAGAAGGGCGGATTTAAAAACGCCACAACGGATCCGGAGATCATCAAACAATGGTGGACGGATCATCCATTTGCCAACATCGGATGCGCCTGCGGTAAAGCGTCCGGCGGCCTGGTGGTTATCGACCTGGACACGGATGACGAAAAAGGAATTGACGGGTTCCATTCCCTTAAGGATTGGGAGCGTGACAACGGTTCTATCCCTGACACGGCCGATGTAATCACCGGGCGCGGGGGATATCACATGTACTACCGTAGCAAAGTGCCGGTGGGATCCAGAATCGCGCTGTTAGACGGAGTGGATGTGCGCGCGGAGGGCGGTTATACCGTTCTGCCGCCGTCCATCCATCCGAATGGGAACCAGTACGAATGGGAGCAGTCACCGGATGAATTTCCAATCGCTGAAGCAGATGAGATTATATTCAGTCTGCTCGCACTGGGTGAGCCGAAGGAATCGGAGCAGTCGAAATCATTTCAGATGCCAACCACGATCCCAATGGGATCAAGGAATGGAACGCTTTACAAACTCGCTTGCAGTCTGCAGGCAAAAGGACTTGCAGACGATGTGATCAAAGCGACGGTGTTGCAAGTCAACCAGGAGCAGTGCGAGGAGCCTGTGGATGAGGATGAACTTCTCAAAACCATCGGAAGTGCGCTCAGCAAGGACAAGGGCAACCTGTATATCGCTGATGAAATTAAAGCGATCAAACCGGAAGATATCGAATTCGACTGCAAGATGGGTAAAGACGGTCCAGTGATCAAACAGACCATCAATAACAACGTCATTGCCATGACGCAGGACGAAAATATCGCAGGCCGCATCCGGTGGAATGAACTCGCACACGCGCCTTATAAAGTCGGCCGCCTGCCGTGGTTGGGCGTTAAAGATCCATTTGAATCACAATGGACGGACGCAGACGATAGCAACATGCAGAACTATCTGGAGCGGTGTTATGGGTTGGCTTCTGAGCGTAAATATATGCAGGCGTTTGATATCGTGTCAAACCAGAATCAGTACAATCCAATCGAGGATTGGCTCAACACGCTGCCGGAATGGTATCCGGAGCAGGACGACGATTACATCGCTTTACTTGCTCCTACATTTCTGGGCGTGCGGGGCGATGAACTTGATTACAAAATCATGCGTATGTTTCTACTTGGTGCGATCAACAGAGCACTGCGACCAGGGTGCAAATTTGATTACATTCTGACGCTCGTTGGCGACCAGGGCGTGGGAAAATCCAGTTTCGTGCGCGGGTTGGCCTTTAAATCCGAGTGGTGTGACGACAACTTTGCATCCATCGAGGGGACTAAAGCGCAGGAAAGATTGATGGGCAGATGGATAATCGAAATTGCCGAACTACTTGCGCTGAAGAGACAGAAGGAGGTGGAATCAGTAAAGGCATTTTTGACATCAACAGTAGATTCTTACCGTGCTCCATATTCTAAAAGAACACAGCAGATTCCACGTTCTTGCGTATTTGTCGCAACCACCAACACAGAGAATTTTCTGAATGATAAAACCGGAGGGCGGCGGTTTCTTCCATTGATGTGTCACAAGGATGCGAAACTGAGAAACATGAATTTGTCGGATCCGTGGGTTGAACACTTTGTCAAAATGACATGGGCGCAGACGTATCAGATATTTAAAACTGATGATCCGCCATTGTATTTTGACAGCGCAACAGAAGTGGCATTGGAGGAGCGACGGCTGCAGGGATTCACGGAGGAGGATCCGAGAATCGGTATCATCCAGGAGTATCTTGATAACCATCCAGACACTAGGGTGTGCGCTCAGTCCATTTGGGATCATGCGTTGCATATTGGTTATCCGGTCGTATGCACTAAAGCGGACAATTCGGAAATTCAATCCATCATGAAAAATTGTATCGAGGGTTGGGTATCCATCGGGCGACAGCGTTGCGGTGACTATGGACGGCAACAGGCTTACGAGAGCATAAAACACATCAAAAGCTTAGGGAACCCATACAAAATAAACATAAAGTAAAAATATTGTAGAATTGTATAACTCCTGTCCCAAAATAGGGTGGACAAGTGGACAACAAAGTGGACAGCGCAAACCATTGCAATTACTAAGGTACAGCGATTCTGTCCACCTGTCCAGTCGCGTTACTACTATATATAAGATATCAATAAGTAGTATATGGATTAATACAAAAGAGTTTTGTAGGGACAAAAATGGACGGACAAGTGGACAAGATGCCCGAAAACGTTAGAAAATCAACGGTTACGGCTGTCCACACGCATGGACAGAGGGTGTCGGTTTGGGAAATATCCACGATATATGGAACTTAATGTATTACGATATGAAAGCCCTTTACACGTTGGAACAGCTTGTAAACAATCATTATCGCACAAGAGGAATCGAGCAGGCAGAAGGGAGCGATAAGAAATGAGATACATAGATCATATCAGAAATATGTCAGATGACCAGTTGGCATACTTCCTCAATGCCATACAGCCTGAAATTACACTATGGAGTCTGTCAATGATGAGGGCATTAAGTAGAAAACCCTATAAGGGAGTAGATGCATTAAACGGAACAAACGGCGATACAAGAACGCTTATGAGCATATTATATAAAGATTATGATTATGAAATGAAGCTGATGGATGAAGAAAGAAACCAAAGCCTTGATGATTTGCACGATTATGCAAGCGGAAACGACTTGAAACGAGCGTTAGGGCATCCCGAATTACAGAAAGAAAGAAAATTGCCGAAAGCACCATCAGACACGCCACAGGCAGAAAGTGAGGAAAGCGATGAATGATTTAATCAGCAGACAGGCGGCGATTGATGAACTTGACAAAGGCGCATGGGGCGTTGAGTGGGATAAGACACTTGCAAAAACGATGATTGAATCATTGCCATCCGCACAGCCAGAGCGGAAGACTGGGCGGTGGATACCAGTAACGAATGGCAGGGGAGGCCATGAATGCGATTTATGTCATAACTATGCACCATCATGGCAGACGGGAGAAGAACACTTGACAGATTTTTGTCCTAATTGTGGCGCATACATGAGGGAGGGTTAAAGTGAAATACGCATTTCAGATCGGAGAGAAAACGGCAGAGGTCAATTGCCACGACAATCTGACCATTGAAGAGTTAGAAGTGGCAAAGGAGATGCTGTCGAAGATGGCCCTATTCATGACCGCTGTTTCCGGTTAATTTGTGAATGGCTAAAACGTGATGAACAAGAACAGAGAGGAGATATGGGATGATGGTAAAGACAGACTTGATTAGCAGACAGGCGGTTATTGAGATAAATCGATCATATCATGGGCAGATGCCAAATGAGGTCAATCATCGCATATGGAAAGAAATAAATGATTTGCCATCCGCACAGCCAGAAGAACGGCACGGAAGATTACCGGAAGGCTGTCACGTACTTGAAAGCGTTGATAGAGAGCAGAGAGAAGGTGGAGAAGGAATGATTAAGTGGAGAACGGATGAACCGCCTAGAGCTAAAGAAGTTCTTGTGACATGGGAGAATTTAGACCCAGCGCCGTATTATGATTTCATCAAAGGGAAGCGTTTTGTTGATGAAGCAGTATGGGGAGGTTCACATTGGTACTGGTTTGATCGTACAATCGTTGACAAGCTTGCAGAGTACGGAGAATTGAACTCTTTAAATTATGGCAGATTGGACATGGCAATCGATGTCAAGGCGTGGGCTGAAATGCCAGAACCTTACAAAGGCGGTGATGAGGAATGAGCCTTAAATGGGAATTAGTTTTAATGTCAATTCTGATTCTATCCAACATTATCCATATTGCCTTTTTAAGGCATAAGGTTGATCGTATGGATGCGGAACTTTACCGGAAAGAACACAGACTTGAGATGTTGTGGAAGAATTTTGAATGGCTTTTGAAAGACTATGAAGCGTACACGCATAGACCGGTAAGTTGGTGGGAATGATGGTTGCACATATCGTATTTGGTATTTCTATCATCTGCTTGTCTGTTGTGTGTCTGGATTTACTCAGGAGAGTAGAAAAACTCACTGAAAAGTGGGCGATATTAGAGGCCGCAGTGACACACAATTATATCGATAATAGAGCGGAAATCGGAGAATTGGAGAAGGAGTTGAGAGTATGGCAGAACCGGACAGACAGAAAATGAATGAAGCGATCAAAGCAAGCAGGAACGCCCTTGAAAGCATTTACCGCGCCGCTTATGACGCAGGGCGGAGAGATGCAGAGAAGGAACACAGTGTAAGATTCGCGGTCAACGCATTAAATCAGCTTGCGAGTGTACTGAGAGGCGAAATCAAGGATAGAGGGGCGAGCGGTTACATTGCAGCGGGGCTGCGGATTGCACTGTGTGAGGTTGACGATTTGAAGGATTATGTCAGAGCAGGAGGGAAATGTGATGATTGGAAATAAAAAACCTATGGATAGTAAAAAACTGAAATTACCTCCAGGTTGCTATGAAGATGCGCTGAATTATTTGTATGCGTACCAGAATGGAACTGAGTCGCTTCCACCGCATAGTTTTGATTTTACGGACGAATTAGCGGGATTTTTTGAGAGCGCGTTATTGATGGTAATTGCATTTAGCAATGGGGGAAGCCATGATGGAAAATAACTTTGAACAGGGACAAGCAATTTTGATTAAGGGCATTGTCGATTACGGCAACGCCAAGCCGGGGGAGATGGTGAGGGTGCGCGCAATTGACAGCGACATACCTGTATGGGTTGCACCTGAAGATTTGATTCATGTTGAACCAGATAAGTGTGATGGAAATGAATAACTTCGAGGCTTTATCAAGCTCCGCGCGCGCACTGGCTGAGTGGATCAGTCGCAGGCTGTGTTGTGATGCGTGTCCGATGCAGGATGAGTGTAAACAAGGCGATAAATGTGTCGAATTGATTTATAAGTGGTTGAAAATGGGTGAAGAAGATGGTTGCCTATAAAGGAAATTATGTTAACATACGAAGGATAAAAACACTGGAAGATCGCCAGTGGTTTAAAGACAAAATTTACGCGGTGTATCCGTCAATCAGTAAATGCGCCAAAGACGCCGGTATTGGCACGACAGAACTGGAAGGTTTTATCCGGCCAGGTGGTAAATTGGAGCAGCGGAAAGTTAATTCCGTCGCGCGCGCCTGTGGTTTTGATCTGTCTGAGGTTTTCGCGCACACAGTTGGAAAAAGGGTTGTGATTAAAGATTCCGACCGTGACAAAGAGCTCAACGCTCCAATTCCTGATATGTCAAAACCGCTGACGGTTGAAACAATTAACGACGGTGGGGTTTTAAACCTCGCCGCCGCGATTGTGGGGAGCGTGGCGAAAGAATATAAATTCGCAGTGAGAAAAGCAAAGCGCAATGGAATTGACCGGGACGAATATGAGCGCAGACTTTCGGAATTTGTTGAATTAAAAAATATAAAGGGGCTGCGCGAATATATAACTATTGAATACAATGTTGCGCTTGCTGCTTTTAAAAGGACTGAAAAGGCTAAACACCTTGCGCGCATTTATGCGTATGGACAACTTCGAGATGTTATTAAAGCAGAAGAAAGCAGAATCAGCGATGAGATTGCGCCGGTCACAAAAATCATCAATTGCGAAGAATATTTTTATTCTGATGATTTCCGCGCGCTGGCTGACATAAATCCGAATGCGGTGATCGAAAAAGTTTGGAGGGACGTGTGGAAAGACAAGAGTTTAAAGATATCCCATATGCGTGGAAATGCGTAATGAAAGACAGGGAACGCCTGGAATATCTTGAGCAGAAATCCGATGGCGTTGGAGGGATGCAGACAACCGAACGCGTCCAGTCGTCCAATCTTAACAGGTCTATGGCAATTGCAGACACGATCATTGATTTGCAATCGCGGATTGATGTGGAGGAGAAAGAACTCCGCGCGCGGATGGATGAAGCTGTGGATATAATCAATAGCGTCGGCCTTAATGACCGCGATAAAGAAATTATGTTGTACAGATATAAATACTGTCTTGATTGGATGGACATCTCAGAACTCATGCAGATGACAACGCGCTGGGTGTTAAAGCGTCACGGGATTGCGCTTTCGAAAATATTTGATTAGAGTTCATACCAGTTCACATGGATTCTGTGATAATGTTATGATGGGCGATGGGGAAATGAGTTAATCGCGCACGCTGTAACCCATCGCCTTTCTGTTCGGCACCGACCTTGCTGATGTAGGGTCGGTTATTTTTATGGTTAAAAGCGATGCATGATGTATGGTTAGCGACAAACAATCTATCTAGTTCTCCCATACGCAATATACTATTCTCAACCGTCCATTGTGCATTGTTCATCCAGATCAGCGCGGCAGAGGGCATTTTACTTGTTTCTGATTATGTTTATGGGCCATGATCACCGCGCTGTGATGGTTGCTTGGAAGGAGTGATTTGATGTTTAAAACATGTCCATACTGTCACAAGATCGTTCCAGCAAATCACAGATGTGAAACAGAGCAGAAGATCAGGAAGGACCGGCGCAACCAGATGTCACGGCACTACAACCACAGCAGTGGGTACAAGCAGTTCATCCATTCATCGGAGTGGACTGACATGCGCAACCGTGTGATTGATCGCGACAATGGATTGGATCAAGCCGCACTGCATGGATTGGATCCTGATCATCCAATGCCATACATCATGGCTGATCATCTTGAAGTCCATCACATTATCAAAGCAGATGATGATCCATCAAGGCGCATGGATATGACCAACCTAATCACACTGTCGTCTCACACGCACGCACTTGCCGAGCAGGGAAAGATTGATAAAGATGCCTTGCTAAAAATTGCGAAAGATAATTGTTATGAGACCAACCAATAAATTGACAATAGAAGAAATACAAAACAGATTACCTGAATGTATGGAATGTTTATCGGAAGCTGATTGTGGAGATGGCAAGGTAGAAATAAGATGCAAAAAGTATGATGTGACGTTTGAGCGTTCACTCATTACGATTCGTCATACTCGTGAATCCAGCTGTAATAAATGCAGGTCGGTTAAAAGAATAATAAAAGGAAACCTGAACAATACTGTAACAGAGCGTAAAGCAAAACAGTTTAGATTAAAACAAATAAACAAAGCGTGTTCCTTAGTTTGTAAAGTTCTGAACCATAAAAAGCAGAATGAATTAAAAAGAGAACGTGAGGAAGAACGCAGGTTGGCTGGTGTTCGGAATGACAACAATTTAAAGCAAGTGACTTTAAAGATTTGCCCACAATGTGGAAAGATGTTTGTGACAACCAGCGTTGTCCAATTGTATTGTTCAAGTACATGTGAACGAATTGTTCATGACTTAAAAAGGAGCAACGTTAAAGTAATTGATAAAGATATTACTTTATCTAAGTTATATAAACGTGATCATGGTGTGTGTCAATTGTGCGGAGGTTTATGTGATTGGAATGATTACAAAATCATTGATGGGATTAAGGTGTGTGGTAACACTTATCCATCTAAAGATCATATCATTCCTGTCTCAAAAGGCGGAAAAGAATCATGGGATAATGTTCAGCTGGCGCACAGGATATGTAACTCACGTAAAGGAAATAAAATTAATGTGATAGTACAAAAATAATACCCGGGTGGGGCAGAATGTTGCAAAAATAACTTTTTACAAGACCGACGCCCCCCATCTGAATACGCCGAATATCGCGGACGGCCTGTTTTTGGATAACACATAATATATTATGTAAACCATATATAATATATAATTAGATTTTCATGTTCGCTTGGCGCCCGGAGTGGGACGCAAGGAACTTAGCTACCTAAGCCGGCACAATTGCACTGTGTCGGCCGTTTTGTTTGGAGTGAAAAAAGATGGCAAAGAAGAAGAAATTAGAGACGGTGGATGATTTTGAAAAGGAAGCCGCAGAGATTCTGGATAAAGCAAAAGAAGCAGGCGTTCAGGGAAATTTCTTTTTCAAAACCACGTTTGACAGGTATGTGACGCAGATTAAGATCATGAGCGGGCTGAAGAAGGTCATGAATGAAGAGGATTCGCTGTTGGTTACTAAGGAGTATGTAAAAGGTAGATGTAACATCTATGTCCACCCGGCGGTTAAAGAGTTCAACGCCACCAGTACGGCAGCGAACCGCACGGTGGAAACATTGATGAAGATCATTGACCAGTTCAAGGGCGACGGAAAGAAAGATGTTCCGAAGGATCCGCTTGCCGCGCTCCTTGGTGGTGATATGGATGGATAAACATCCGAGTGTTAAATATGCGGAAGAGTGCACGAAGCGTGGATCAATTGCGCCGAAATACGTAAAGAAGCAATGTAAAGATTTTTTGAGGGTGGTTAATGATCAGGATCCCGAATACATGGTCAATTGGGATATCGTCAAGAAAATTGATGTGATCTTTAAATTGGCAATCATGCCGAAGGGTTTGAAGGTTGGAAAAACGCTGTATGAGTGTTCCGAGGGATACCAATGGGTAATTTATGTCGCTTCATTGGCAATTGTTCGGCGAGACAATCCGAAGAAGCGAAGATATGAAACGGTTGTTTTGGAGATCAGCCGTAAGAATTTCAAAACTTTTACCGTCGCAACGGTTTTTATTTTGCTGTTTATCCTGGAACCGCCGTTATCAAAATTCTACAGCGTCGCGCCTGATGGATCGTTGTCGCGAGAAGTTAAAGAAGCAATTTCCGACACGCTCAGGATGTCGCCCGCACTTTATGAGTATGCAGGAGAAGCACGGTTCAAAATTCTGCGAGATTATATTGAATTCAAACCGACGCATTCAAAATATATTCCGTTGAATTACTCCACCAGCCGCATGGATGGTAAACTCCCTAATGTATACTTGGCGGACGAAGTTGGCGCGCTGCCAAACAACTATCCAATCGAGGCGATGAAGTCCGGACAGCTGAACATACTGAATAAACTGGGGTTTATCATTTCCACTAAGTATCCAACTATCGACAATCCGTTTGAGGATGAAGTCAAGTATGCGAAAAAGGTACTTGATGGAATCATAAAAGATGAATCTGTGTTCGCGTTGCTTTATGAGCCGGATAACACAAAAAACTGGATGACCGATGACAAAATCATGCTTCAGGCGAATCCGGTCGCGGTGGATAGTCCTGAAATCTGGGAAGATTTGAAGAAGAAGCGTGACCGCGCAATTGAAATGGAGAGCGCGAGAGAAAACTTCCTGACAAAACACTGCAATATTATCTATAGCGGAGCAGGAACGGAAACTTATATCCCTGTGGAAGCTGTCAGAAAATGCAGGGTGGATCATATCGACTGGACTGATCGTGAGGTTTACTTGGGCGTCGATTTGTCCATGACCAACGATAACACCAGCGTCGCGATGGTTGCGGAAGAAGATGGAAAGATCATCGCGGATTCATTTGCGTTTATTCCGGATGGGCGGATTGATGAGAAGAACAAAATCGAGAAAATCGATTACCGGAAATATATTAATGCGGGCAAATGTTTCGCCTGCGGAGATTTGACGATTGATTATGGTTTCGTTGAAGAATTTGTATTCAAACTTGAAGAACGGACCGGAGCGCGGATTATGGCAATCGGATTCGACCGGTATAATGCACTTAGTTCCGCGCAGAAATGGGATAAAGTATACAACACCGTGGAAGTGAAACAGCATTCAAGCGTGTTGCATCCGCCGACCAAATTGCTTTACGAAAAAGTTATGAACGGCGAGTTCGAGTATGAAAAAAATGACCTTTTAGAGATCAACTTCCAGAACGCACGCTGCACATTTGATACGACAATGAACAGATATGTCAATAAAAAGAAGTCGGCCGGCAAGGTTGATATGGTTGTCAGCCTGATCAACGCCGTTTTCCTGCTTCAGCAGGATCGTTTTCTTAACGGTTCGGATTTTGTTGTGCAGGTGGTTTAAGGTAGAAAATACGATATAAAAACGCTAATATTGCATTTTTTACGCAAAAATCGAGGTCTTGTATGTTAAATCGCGAATTTGTAAATGGATATCTGGGAATTAGTGAATCATATAAGATGCCCGCGCGCCTGATGGAAATTTTGTTCAATCCATCGGAGCGAGAAAAAATATTTGATGCGTTCAGCGCAGAAAATCATAGAAGGGTTAAAGGAACAGAAACGCTATTATCTAGGCACAATGTTCACAGAGGTGGATTAAATGGGTAAAATTAGAGATTTTTTCACAGGCCGGTCTCCCACACCAGTGGATCAGACCGACGCAATTATGAACGGGGTTGATGATCCAGTCCTGCGTGCAATATTGACCGGTAACACGCTTACACGCACACAGGCGATGACAATTCCAGAGGTGGCTGCAGATGTGGATTTAATATCTGCGACATTTGCAACGCTTCCAGTGCGGTTATATCGAAAAAATAAAAAAGACGGGGTTGTGCAGATTGAAGAGGTTAATGACGCACGCACACGGTTGCTGAATGACGATACAGGCGATACGCTTGACGGGTTCCAGCTTAAAAAAGCGATGTGCGAGGACTACCTGATGGATGGTGGCGGTTATGCGTTCATTAACAAAATTGGAAACAAGGTTAAATCAATCCATTATGTTCCGAGCGAAAGCGTGTTCATTGAACACAATACAGATAAAATATTCAAGAAATATCGGATCCGGGTTGATGCGAACGCATATGAACCATTCCAATTTTTGAAACTGCTAAGGTCATCCCGCAATGGATGGAATGGTATCGGTATTCTTGAAGAGGTGTCCGATGCGTTAAATGCTGCATATAAAACAATTCTTTTTCAGCTTCAGATGGTTGAAAAGGGCGGAAATAAAAAGGGATTCCTAACCACGGAAAACCGTCTGGGAGACAAAGAAATCGAGCTTCTACGGCGCGCGTGGGCGAATTTATACAGTAACAACACAGACAATGTAGTTGTGCTGAATAAAGGAATGAAATTTCAAGAATCGAGTAATAATGCGGTGGAAATGCAGTTGAATCCGTCAAAAATAACACTCGATAAAGAAATTGACACGCTATTCCATATGGACGACAATACCGAGAAGTTTGTTAAGAAGGCAATTTTGCCAATTGGAACGGCGTTTAAGACCGCGCTCAATCGTGATTTGTTACTGGAATCAGAAAAAGGCACATATTTCTTCGATATTGACTATACAGAAACGCTGAAATCATCCATGAAAGAGCGTTATGAAGCATATCAGATCGGAAAGAATGCCGGTTTTATTGGAATTAACGAAATCAGAAAGCGTGAGAACCTTCCGGAGGTTGATGGACTTGATGTGATTGATCTGGGTCTGGGATCCACGCTGTTTAACATGAAAACAGGCGAAACATATGTTCCAAACACTGGGTCAGTCCACAAGGACGGCGACGATTCTGGAGGATCACCGCCCGCGCCAGATGGAAAAGAACCAGATGAACCACAGGAAGGGGTGAATGATGATGGAAAATAGTTTTTATTTGTATTCTGAAATCAATACGCCCTCACCGTGGGGCGATGAAACCATTTCAGCGAAGGACTTAAAAGAAGCCACAAAAGACTTGAAACAGGGCGATGAATTGAATATCTATGTTAATTCCCCTGGCGGATCAGTTTTTGAGGCAGTCGCAATGACGGCACAGCTTAACAGGCTGAGGCAGACCGGTGTGACAGTTAACGCATACATTGACGGCCTTGCCGCTTCTGCTGCGTCATTTTTAATCATGGCGGCGGATAACGTATATGTATACAACACATCAATGCTGATGATCCACAAACCAATGGGAATGTGTTTTGGCAATGCCGCTGAAATGCTGAATACTGCCGAAATGCTTGAGCAGGTTGAAAACGCGACCATGATGCCGCTTTACAATCGTTTTTCCAAGGTGGAAGAATCCGAGCTCAAAGACATGATTGCGGCTGAAACATGGATGGATGCAGATCAGATTTGTGAGACATTCGATTTTGAGAAAATTGATGCGGATAAGGTTGTGAATAACGTCTCGAGTAAACTGTTTGGAATGTATAAACATGTTCCGGAGCGTTTTAAGAAAACCGACAATCTCAAGAACCCACCGGTCGCGGACAGTGATGCGGATGGAAACGGCCAGACTGAACCGACTGAAACAGTCGATTTAGATAGATATAAAAGAATTTTACAGTCAATTTAAAGGAGCGCAGAATGAGTAAGAAAAAGATTTTTGAAGCCTACAATGACGCCCGCGCTGAAATGAAGGGAATCATTGACAAGGCAGAAACAGAGAACAGAAACCTGACAGATGAAGAGGGCAAGCGGTTTGATGAGCTTGCGAAGAAGGCAGAGGATTATATGAACACCTATCAGAAGATGAACGAAATGGACGATTTTAAGGACATTGACGCGCCGAAGGATGCGCCGAAGATGTCCGCAGAAGAGAAAGACATTAAGGATTTTGCCGGTTATATCCGCGCAATGGTTACGAAGAACCCGGTTGACGTTGACAGCAATATTACAAAAACCGATAACGGCGCGATCATCCCGAAAACAATTGCATCCAAGATCATTGACCGCGTGAAGGATCTGTCTCCGCTGTACAGAGACGCGACAATGTACAACGTCAAGGGTACCCTGTCCATTCCTGTGGTTGATTCCGCCAAGGACGGTATCACAATGGCTTATGCAGACGAATTTGCAGGCCTGACAGGAAAGTCCATCGCTTTCAAATCCGTTGACCTGACTGGATATCTGGCCGGAACGCTGACGCTGATTTCCAGAAGCTTGATTAATTCTACCGATATTGACCTGACAAATTTCGTAGTTAATAAGATGGCCATGGCAGTTGCGACTTTCTACGATAACGAGCTGATCAATGGAACATCCGGAAAGATTGAAGGACTGTCCAAGGCTGAGCAGGTTCTGACTTCCGGCGCGGCGACAGCTGTTACTGCGGATGAGCTTATCAAACTGAAGAACACACTGAAGTCTGCATATCAGAATGGCGCGTATTTCGTAATGGCACCAGATACATTCACTGCGGTTCAGCAGCTCAAGGATGGAAACGGCAGATATCTGCTGAACGATAACATTGTTGATGGATTTTCCGGGAACATCCTGGGAAAGCCTGTATACACATCTGATCAGATGCCTGCAATGGTCGGTGGAAAGAATGCGATCATTTACATCAATCCATCTGAGGCCCTTGCAGTTAAATCTGTAGAGGATTCCATCGAGGTCCTGACAGAGAAGTATGCGGATCAGCACGCTGTTGGAATTATTGATTGGGTTGAGATGGATGCGAAGATCCAGAATCAGCAGGCCGTGGCAATCCTCAAAATGAAGACTGCATAGAGGTGATCCTGTGAAATATAAAGCACTTGTGAGTTTTTCCGGTGCTTTAACCGCGGTTAAAGGTCAGATTTTAGAAATTGAAGATGATTTTCTAAAGTCTGACCTGCTTAATGCGGGTTACATCAAAAAAGCAACGGAAAGAAAGGCGGTTAATAATGACAATAAAGGAACTGGACGCGGCCGCCGTAAGAAATTGGCTTAGGATAGACGATGATTCGGCGAATGAAATTCCGGTGCTGATGTCCACGGCACTGGATTTTATTTGCAAATATACAGGCAGGACGCAGGATTTTGTAAATGCCGCGCCCGCCCTGGTTTATCCATATCTCGCAATCATTGGCGAGATGTATGAACGCCGGCAGTATCAGACCGAGAAGGGCAGCGTGGTCAATGAGACCATGCGCGCGATACTTGAGAGTTACACGGTTAATAACATTCCTGGTGAAACTGATTTGGTGGGTGATGCGCAATGCTTGAAATCGGAAGGTTAAACAGGCGCGTCACCATCATGAAACGAACTGAAGAAGCTGACGAACTGGGGCAGACGGTAAACACTGGTTTTACAGATTTTAAAACCGTATGGGCTACCATCGCACCGCTTAGAGGGTCAGAGTTGTGGGAAGCGCAGAAAATCAAACCGGTGATGTATTATCGCATAACCGTGCGTTACCAGTCCGACCTGACACCGGACATGCGTGTGCGTATGCCAGATAACAAGGTCATGGACATTACAGCAATCATTGACAAGGACTACCGGCACGAATATCAGGAAATCATGTGCACCGAACATGTTGGAAGGGATGATTAGTCATGGCTGGCGAAGATTTAGAAATCAAGCTGGTTGGAATCGACAAAATCAAATCTGAACTGGAAGCGGCTTATAAGGCATATCCAGATGTAACCATCCTTGCCATGCGGAAGTGCGGAAACAAGCTGAAGAAAATAGCTAAAGAACAGACGGACGCAGCAGGGGTAGAGGAGTTGACCGGAAACCTGAAAAAAGGTTATCGATTTTCCATTCCGACATTCGGCGTTGGCTCAATGGGCATGGATATTCGAGGAGAATTCCGAGCAGAAACGGCGAAAAACCCACACATGCACTTGATCGAGCACGGTCATAATATTGTGGCACGCGGAACATCAGGTAAAAGCGGAAAGGACACCGGCACAAACCGTAAAGGGGAGAGCAGGTTGTCATCCAAGACGGCACATAATTCCGCCGGCGGTCGTACACGTGCATTCCGAATGATTGAAAATACGTTAAATGTGTTTGAACCACAGTATGACGAAATCATGGAAGATTGCATGGACAAGATATTAAAGAAGGCAGGGCTGACATGATTACAGAAATCCAATTAAAGGCGGCAATCATCAGACTGCTGAAAGCGGCGTTTCCTGACGTCAATATTTACGGCGTTGGGGTGGTTGAGGGATTCAAAAGGCCGTGCTTTTTTACAGAAATGATTCTGGTTTCCGAAACCGATGAAACCGTGAACATCTGTAAAAAGACCTACAGCTTCACGATCCTTTATGTGGCTGACAAAATCACAGAGGTGGATAGCTTAAAGAAGGTTGATGGAATCCGGAACATGCTGAAGTGTGTGGATGAACGCAACCGCAAACGCAAAATGGTTATCAAGGTAAATGATACGAAGTTGGGCGACCGATACATCAAGGTGTCCAACTTTTATTATACCTTCGTTGGAGATGATACCGATTATCTTCAGGTCCATTTTGATCTTGATCTTTACGACACCGAGGATATTGAGCCGACCGAACCACCAATTGAAGACGTTCGCTTAATCACAGAAATTGAAACTAAAACAGAAATAGAAAGGGGTTAAAAATGTCATTACCATCCATTTCAGTGACATTTACCGAAGCGGCAAAATCCATGCTGTCGAGAACCGACCGTGGAACCGTGGGAATGATTCTCAAGGATGCTGCGCCGACCACAAATCCGGCGGTGCTGTATGACGTTGATGATATTCCGTCCACGGCAAGTGCCGCAAGCGTTACAGCAATGAAGATGGCTCTGAAGGGCTATGATAAGGCCCCACTCAGCGTCACAGCATACTTCGTTGGCAAGGAAGCGACCGATTACACATCTGGTCTGAATTACTTTGCTAATAATGTGGTCGATTATCTCTGCTGTCCGACTGCCACCACAGACAATCAGGTGGATGCAGTCAAGACATGGGTTATCGACCAGCGTGAAAACGAAGATTCAAAGACTGTTGCCGTACTTCCGAAATGCACCGCTGACTCTGAGGGCGCGGTTAACTTCGCCACTGAAGAGGTTGACGCTGGAGACACAAAGTACACAGCAGAGCAGATGACAGCAAGAATCGCTGGTATCCTTGCATCCACAGGAATCGATAAATCTGCCACATTCGCACCGATGGAAGAGATGACCGGATGCACGGCATTGTCAAAGACCGAACTTAACAAGGCTGATGAAAACGGACAGCTGGTCTGCTTCTATGACGGCGAGAAGGTCAAACTGGGGCGTGCGGTTAACTCCCTCACGACCACAAACAAGACAAAGGGCGACCAGTGGAAAAAGATTAGAATTGTTCGCATTATGGACATCATCAGAACCGATATTCGCAGGATTGCGCAGGATTCCTATATTGGAAAATATGCCGCAACCTACGATAACAAGTGTCTGTTGGTCGGTGCGATTCAAAACTACTTCAACGGCCTGATTAATGAGAATGCGCTGTATTCCGCAAGCGTTGGCTTCAATATCAGCAAGATCAAGGAATACTTGACCAATAAGGGCATTTCCACAGTCGGCATGTCTGATGATGCAATCAAACAGCATGACACTGGATCCTATGTCTTCTTGACTGCCACCATCGGAATTGCAGACGCTATTGAAGACATCACACTGGATATTACCATTTAGCAAAGGGGGAATTTAAATGTCTAAAGCATTTACGCCTGAACGCGTACTTAATGGTACGTTTGGAGAGGTCTGGCTGGATGGTACGTATCTGCCACAGGCGACCGGACTGGAAGCAAAATACTCACTGGATAAAGAAGAGGTGCATCAGTGCAAGAAGCTGTCCAAGGGCTACAAGATCACCGGAACAGACGGTAAGGGTACACTGAAACTGAATAAAGTTGATTCTACCATGCTGGACCTGATTGGACCGGATCTTCAGAGCGGCAAGCTCACACAGCATACCATCACCAGCAAGGTTGATGACCCTGACGCATGGGGTGGCGAAAGAATCCAGCTTGAAGGCGTGGTATTCGATGAACTGACCATTGCCGATTGGGAGCTGAAGAAACTCATGACCGAATCCATTGGATTCACATTCGGTGGATTCACAGCACTTGATACTATCGACCCAGAGTAATCGAGGGGATATATTCCCCTCTTCTTTTTATATTGGAGGTAATTTATGAATCTGACGGAAAAACTTCTTAAGATTGACACCGCGAAGATTAATTACGTAAAGGTAAAGCACTTCAGATCTGACAGGCTGACGGAACTGCTGGGAGCAGACGAACCGGTTTATGTAACCATTCAGGAACTTTCACCGGAAAGAATTAATTCCCTCATGTCCGGAAAGGATATGGAAGATCCAGCAGACAGCTATGAGATTAACAGTTTAATCTGCTGTGATGCTATCACTGATCCTAATGTCAAGGATCCCGACCTGGCTAAGACCTTTAAGTGTTCCACACCACAGAAGCTGGTCAAGAAGCTGTTCGGCTATGAGTGCGCGGCAATTGCTAACATCGTACTCGATATGGCTGGACTGACGGAAGACCCTGAATCAAAAGTAAAAAACTCATAGAAACGGACGCAGACACAAGGGTGGCCTACTTTCTGTTCGTAAAGCACCACATAAAGCCGTCTGATTATTTCAATGCGACTATTGGTGAAAAGATTGTTTATCGAGCGTTCGCGATGAAGCAGGCAGAAGACGAAGAGGAAGCGCAGGCCGATTTAGAAAAGGAGCTGGACAATGTCGGAAAGACGTATTGATGCAATCCTTATGCTTAAGGATAAGATGACAGCCCCACTAAAGAATGCCGTTAATAAGTTGGAATCATCCCAGAAGAAGGTAAAGAGTTTCGGAACATCCATGCAGAAGGGCGGTAAAATCATGACCACGGTCGGCAAGGGCATGACCAAGGCACTGACCGTCCCGATCGTGGGTGCGCTGGGAGCGTCTGGAAAGCTGGCGGCTGACTTTCAGGAATCGATGGCAAAGGTTTCGACCATTGCGGATAAATCGTTTCCGATGAAGAAGATGCAGAAGCAGATCTTGTCGCTGTCCAATGAAACTGGTGTTGCGGCGTCAAAGATTGCAAACAACGTTTACGATGCCATTTCTGCTGGTCAGAAAACCGGCGATGCAGTTAAATTTGTCGGCAATGCCACGAAGCTTGCGGCGGCAGGATTTACCACCACAGATGATGCGTTGGATATCCTGACAACCACGATGAATGCGTATGGAATGAAAGCGAAAGAGGCCACGAAGGTTTCTGACATGCTGATAACGACCCAAAATTTGGGAAAAGTTACCGTGGGCGAACTTGCTGGCACAATGGGTAAAATCATTCCGACTGCCAATTCCTACAACGTCAAACTGAAAGATGTAGATGCAGGTTATATCACACTGACAAAAAATGGTATTAAGGCACGACAAGCCACAACCTACATGAACAGCATGTTCAACGAATTGGGTAAGTCAAGCACAGACGCTTCAAAACTGCTGAAACAGGCCACAGGAAAAGACTTCTCCAGCTTGATGAAGTCTGGCAAGTCTGTGGATCAGGTGCTTGCCATCTTGCAGAAACAGTGCAAGAAGACCGGAACAAAATTCACCGATCTGTGGAAAAACACCAATTCTGCAAAGGCGGCGTCATCCATTCTCCAGCACTCAAAAGATTTCAAGAAGGGATTGTCCGCACTTGAGAAATCTGCTGGCACTACGGAAACGGCGTTCCAGAAGATGGAGCGAACCGCACCAGCGCAGTTCAAGAAGTCAGTGAACCGCATTAAGAACAGCGGAATCTTATTAGGGCAGGCGTTAGGCGCAACATTGGCACCGGTGTTAAATTCCTTGTCTAAGACAATCAAGAATTTAACCGAAGCATTCGCAAAACTTTCGCCAGGACAGCGCAGAATCATTGTTAATGTCCTTTTGATGGTTGCGGCCATCGGTCCGGCGATTTTGGTTGCAGGGAAATTAACCACGTCAATTGGTAACATGGCAATTATGTTCTCGAAAGCAGCCTCGTTAGGCGGAATCATGGGCAAACTGAATGTGTTCATGGTTATCGCTACAGCTGCGGCTATGGTTGCAGTTCTTGTTATCACTCACTGGGATAAAGTCGGGCCGGTATTTAAAAAAGTTGGTTCTATTGTGATGACGGCAATTAACGGCATTATCAGCGTGGTCAGAACAATGGCAAGCGCAATCAAGGCAGTTGTTAACTTTATTGTTTCCATTCCAAGCAAGATTAAAGGTGCGCTGGGATGGATTGGAAGCCATGTCGGAAGTCTGCTGAGTGGTGGCAATTCCACACTGACCATCAAGGGCGGACACAATGCGCAGGGCACTCCGTATTGGCGCGGGGGACTGACGCATGTCAATGAGCGCGGCGGTGAGATTATGGACCTGCCAACAGGGACGCGGATCATTCCGCACGATGTATCTGTGGAAATGGCAAAAGCACAGGCCAAAAACAATAACCGCACAAATATTATTAATATCCCGAAACTGGCGGATCAGTTTGTGATCAGGAGCGACGCAGACATCGACCGGATCGCAGATGCACTTGCGAATCGCCTGGAAAAACTGAGTGGTGATCTTGTATGACAGATAGTGATTTTTTATTTGAGTTAGAACCATACGGGAGTGGGGATGCCATCGTGCTTCCCGTCTCCCCGGAAACGTACGAAATCAATTACCCGCAGAATTCGGAGACGGTGAACGTAAATGCAATCGGAGATATTAATCTTCTGGGGCACCGAGGGCTGAAGTCCGTGACATTGGAATCGTTTTTTCCGGATCAGGAGTATGGTTTTTGTGTATCAACCCCGCGAATGTCGCCTGCAGAGTATATTCACCAGCTGGCCGATTGGAAAAACAAAAACCAGAAACTATATTTTAAAGCGGGTGACACGGTCAATTTTTTGTGCACAATCACCAACCTGACATATTCGCAAAAGGATGCAACAGAAGACATTTATTATTCTATCGAATTGACCGAATACAGGAAACTCGGATCAAATAGAGTGGTCCCGAGCGGGAAAGGAAACACGGGGAAATCCGGGAAAACCTATAAGTGCAAAAAAGGCGACACACTTAAGAAGATCTCAAAAAAGTATTACGGATCATCAAAATATGCGACGATGCTGTATAAGAAAAACAAATCGGCAATCGAATCCGCATTTAAAAGGCACGAAAAAGCGCAGGCGAAAAAGAAGGCTGCGGAGTGGAACAAAAAGTATCCATCGAAAAAAAGAACCTGGGAATACTATTACGAACGACGGAAGCCGAAGAACAGTGTGAACGGGAAGTATCTATATGGTAATCCAAAGATTGTAATACCGTCGATCAAGAAGTAGAGGTGCACAGATGAAATTGATTTGGAAATCGAACAAAACAAAAAAATCTGTGCGCATTGAAAAGATGGTAACATCACTCACATGGTCCGGGGCGGACACACAGGCGTCTCGGACCGTGGAGTTTGACCTGGTTAATTCCCCGTATGACCCGGAAATCAAGCGGCCAAATGTTAAAACGGGTGACATCATATCGTGGTATTCGGATGATGGGAAGAAACGTTTTGTTGGACGGGTAACAAGCAGGGAGAAAACAAGCGACATCGGCACGGTTAAGATCACGGCCAAAGATTACATGCACAATATGATCAGCTCAAAGGGATCTTATAAATTTAAAAATAAGACCCCGGAATATATCACGAGATCCCTATGCAAAGACATAGGGATTAGCGTGGGGAAGCTCAAGGCGACGAAAACAAAGATCCAAAAGTATCTCCCAGATGACATGAGCTACTATGACATGATCATCAAGGCGTACCAGAAGGTGAGTGGGAAAACGCACAAAAAATACATGCCGCGAATGAACGGAACGAAATTCGAGATCATCGAGAAAGGGAAGATCATTGAGAATTTTGCGCTGAAGGATACGGTTGACATCACTCACTCAGAGTTCAGCGAAAACATTGACAGCATGGTCAATAAGGTAGTTGTATACAATAGCAAGAACCAGAAGATCGGAACGCTGAAAAAGCCGGAGTGGGTAAAGAAATACGGCGCATATCAAACAACTTTAAAGGCCGACAATCACAAGGAGTCGGTAAGCTATTACACAGATAAGGGTAAAAAGAAAAACAAAAAGAAGACCGTAGCAGCGAAGAAACTAAATTCTGGTGTGAAAGCTAAGGCAAAAAAAGAATTTGTAGGGCCTTCACAGACGGCCACGCTGGAATGCATTGGTCATATTGGATGTATTTCAGGGCGTGGCGTAAGAGTGATTGACCATGCGACCGGGCTGACATCCACTTACTGGATCAAATCGGACGAGCATAAATTCGAGAATGGGCACCATACAATGACGTTGGAGCTGTCTTTTAAAAACTCAATGGAAAACGTCAGCTATAACAAATACACTGCATCGAAATCAAGTTCGAGTAGTTCAACCACTTACGGAAGCGGATCCTATTATTTCAAGGCCGAGAAAAAATACCCGGCAAATTTTTCCGCGTATGGAACGTATTTTAACAATCGCGGAAATCCGATGCATTCCAATGGGGCGTATGGACAAAACACTGCATACAAAACGGTCGCGGGCCCGCCATGTTTCGCGCGGAAATATCTCAGGATATCCGGCACCGGAACGAAGTGGGATGGGAAAATTGTTAAAGTCACAGACACCGGACAAGACGCAAACGGGAAATTGTTTACAAAACTCAATGGCCGTTGGCGTTTTGATGTATGCGAAAAAACTTACGCAGAGGCGGCGAGGTTTGGCAGACATAACGGATATGTGACGGTCATGACCAAACATAAAAATAAAACAACAAACTGGAACGGCGGAAAAATCGGATGGCCATGCCACGGAACCATCACCACATATTTTGGTCAGAGGCGGTCTTGGGATCCGTATAGCAAGGCGCATACAGGGATGGATATTGCAGTCAGTTATGGGACACCAATCCACGCGTGTGCAGATGGAACTGTAACGCTTGCGGGCCAATATGGCGGATTTGGAAACTGCGTGATCATCAACCACGGCGGCGGACTTACGTCGCTGTATGGTCATAACTCCAGTCTGCGAGTGCATAGAGGTCAGAAAGTTAAGCGCGGTCAGGTCATCGCGCTCGCTGGATCGACAGGATTCAGCACCGGCCCGCACTGTCATTTCCAGATTACTCTGCATGGCAAATTAAAAAATCCGCTGAAATACCTGAAATAGGAGATGATCATATGGGGAATCCATACGGGCGAATATTATCGCTCATGAAATCGCAAGCAGAAAAAGCAGCCGACTCTAATCCGTGGTTTACCGTTGGGACGATGCTGACCGGAGCGCAGATCAAACTGCCGGGGCGAGTCCTGGCAAGAGACGATTATCTTCTGCTTTACAACGATTTCACGATTGACGTTGATGGAGAAACACAATATTTTTCCGTGCCGTTTAAGGCAAAGCAGAAAAAAGTGATTAAAGCAGCACTTAAGGACACTGACACAGGCGGGAGCAAACAGCAGACAATTACCATTAAGGCAATACCGTTTGAAAAGGGGGATCAGGTGTTGTGTGCACCGCTAAATGATGCGCGCTGGATCGTTTTTGGAAAGGTGGCGGAGATTGATGACAGATAGCGATTACAATATCGACGAATATCCGACATTGGATGATGGGTCTGATGCAGATGCAACAGTATACGACAGCGACGGAAATGCGGTAGACGGATCCACAGAAGGAGAATTTGACGATTACAGCACAACGGACGAAGATGATCCGGGAACCATCCCGCAAATCGATGAGGAGATCGAACCACCAATCGAGTACGGTATTGATTTTAAAACTGGCAAATTGACCGGTGGAAAAGTCACCGGATTAGAAGCGTTAAAAGTCTGGGCTTGGAATGTGTTGCAGATTGAGCGATTTGCATTTGAACAATTTACATGGAACTGCGGAAGTGAGCTCACGTCCTTGATCGGAAAAGTGCAACCGAAAGCCTTGACGGAATCGGACGCGCGCAGAATGGTTGAGGATTGCGTAACGCAAAACAAATATATAACCGGTATAGATAGATTTAAATGTGAAGTTAATGGTGAATCGCTGAGAATTGCATTCCGACTTTTAACCACATTCGGGGAGGTGGATATGGGTGTCACTGTATAGCGATAAAACTTTCGAAAATTTACAGAGTGAAATGCTGAATGACACCAGCACGAAGCTGGATCAACAGGAAGGCAGTTTGATCGCAACATCCATCGGGAAGCAAGCAGTTAGGCTCGAAGAGGCATATGCCGCGCTTGATTATGTCAACGATAACATGCTTGTTGATACGCAGGATCGTGATCATCTGGTTGCGACTGGTCAGGAGTGCGGATTGCCGATCAAAGAGGGCACGCCTGCGGTAGTTCTGGCGGTCATAAACTGTCAGGTGGAGCTGGGCACCACCTTCACGGCGATGGGCTCCGAATACAATTATGATGTCGATGAGTATATTGGAACAAAAGAAGTTGAAGTAACCAATGACGACGGCGACACAGCTACGGAAACTTGGTACGAATACAAACTGGAAGCCAATGACGAGGGGGTCGAGCCGGGATTATACACCGGTGAAATCGAGCCGCTCGAATATGTAGAAGAATTTGAAGAGGGGAGAATCGAATCACTCGTTACTGCCGGGACCGATGAAGAAGATACAGAAGTTTATCGGCTGCGCCGGCTTGCGTGGTTTGACACAAAAGCCTGCGCGGGAAACCGTGCATACTACAAACAGGTGATTAAGGACACCGGACTGTGCGCTGGATTGAAAATAGAACGCCGAAAGGCCGGAGACACGTCCGTCAATATCCATTGCATGGGCGCGGATTATGGCGTACCATCCACAGACATTTGCAACCAGATCAAACAGATTGTGGACCCGAAAGAATATGAAGGCGAGGGATATGGAGCCGCGCCAATTGGGCATGTTGTAACCATTCTGCCGGTGGAAGCTGTAACGATAAACGTTAGTTTTACAATCACTCTGAAATCTGGAATCACTTATGATGATATCAAGTCCCAGGCGGAACAGGCCTGTAAGGACTACATAACCACGCTGCTTAAGGATTGGGAAAACCAGAACAATCTGATTGTGCGCCTGTCAGGGTTTGAAACAGGACTGTTAAGACTGGATAACATTGTGGACCTTGAGAATGTCAAGATCAACGGCAATGCTGCCAACCTTGTGCTGACAGAATATCAGATCCCTGCACTGGGGACCGTAACCAATGCGTAAGGTGGTGGTGGATCATGGCGGAACTTAGAAAAATAGGGTGGCCGATGCACCTGCAGGACATCCCGGAATTGATGGAACTGGACCGAGTGTCCGACGATCAAATCATCAAGCTCGAGGACGCAATTAGTAATTTGGATGATGACATTTGCATCGCCACCGCATCAGAGGCGGGAATCGCACGAAGAGAAAGGATACTAAAGATCAAGCCACTGGACACAGACACGCTCGAAGACAGGAGAATGCGGGTGTTGTCAAAGTGGTACGACGTATATCCATATACTGACACCGATCTTAAGAGGAGAATCGATCAGCTGTGTGGGGCGGATGGATACACAATGGAAATGGATTATACCAACCAGGTGCTTAAGGTGCGGCTTGCCTTGACGCGAAAAGCCCAATACATGGCCGTAACAGAACTTCTGGAAGCGATCGTACCGTGTTATATCATTTTGGATATTGGAATCATGTATGACAAGTGGAAAGATTACGCTCCGTATAAGTGGGCTGACAAGGCGACAATAACCTGGAAGCAGGCGAAGGAAGAGGTGATTTAGTGGGAACGACAAGAACGAAAAATTATGGATTCGTCAAACCGGATGAAGACGAATTTATCGGGCCGGATAATTTTAACGACAACTTTGACAATCTGGATGACGTATTGATCAAGAAATCCAATGCCGCAACTGTGGTGCAGACATCGCTCAGCTCTGGAGGATGGAGCGGTGGAAAGTACAGTTTTGAAACGCAGTATCCTACAAACAAATATGATATTACCGTCGAGCCTGACGGTGACAATATCACGGCGGCAGGATATAAGGCGTGGGGCGCTCTCAAAGCTACAGGGAGTGCAACGAGTAATATTCTGATAGCCAAAGGAAAAACTCCTACCGTTGACATAGCGGTAATTCTGAGGGTGGTGAAAAAAGGTGCTTAGCGTAAGAAATTCAGGGGGAGCGTCAGTCTTCCCTAAACAATTAACCGTATCCAGTAATCCGACAAAAACAACCTACAAGGCAGGTGAGGCATTAGACCTTACAGGGCTTACAACAAGCGTTTCGTATAGCGATGGTACGGTAGAGGCAGTGACCTCTACTCCGTCAATAGCTTCTGGCACGGTAATCTACGAAGATACCTCAAGCGTTAGACTGTCATGGACGTGGCCTGATGATACGAGCGTCACATTGGCTGCGGACCTGCCAATATCCGTGACAAGGGTGCTGACCGGAATCAAGATGACCGCACCGACCAAGACGACATATTACAAAGGCGATGCTCTCAATTTGGCGGGCGCAACGGTTACGGCGACTTTTAATTCTGGGAAAACTGCGGACGTGACAAGCTTGACAACATTCGCTCCGGCTAATGGCACGAAACTCGGCTCGTTTGGAACTCAGACCATAACTGCAACATACACAGAAAACAGCGTCAGCAAAACAGCATCCACGTCCGTAACAGTCACAGTTAAAACAGTGACATGGGCATCGGGAACTGATACGGAAATCGCGGACATGGTGGAAGCGGCGGACGCAGGGATCATATCACTTTCTGATTACTGGACGGTGGGCGACACGAGGAGCATCAGTCTCTCCGCCATGTCAGCGACCGGAGTAGGAGAAAGCCATGCCGCACAGTCCGCGGATTTTGTGCTCATGAGCGCCGGCGGCAAGACGCTGACCAGCGGAAAGACCTGCTCCTTTGTAGTTGGAATGAAAAATTGTCTGAAAGAATCAG
>Ga0256406_1000603_pt1 | contig 64664 bp, 71 predicted proteins | sample RumenRJG_03DNA_FD_185986 | JGI IMG/M metagenome (GOLD analysis project Ga0256406, IMG submission 185986) | Bovine rumen microbial communities from Lethbridge, Alberta, Canada - RJG_03 | ecosystem: Host-associated > Mammals > Digestive system > Stomach > Rumen | place: Canada: Alberta | collected... | reverse complement strand
CGCCCGCAAGAAGGACCTCCGAGCAAGCGGTTCCTTCCGGATAGGGAAGCGTTCCGTGCTCTTCTACGATCAGGGCGTTGCGGAGCGGGATCATAAACAGCACGCCCAGCGTACCGCCGAGCATGGCAATAACAGCAATGGTCAGAACCGAAGGTGCCTGCGTGGCACCCTCTTTGGCCCACATAAAAATAGCGGGCATCGTGAAGATCGCGCCCGCTGCCAGTGATTCACCTGCGGAACCTATCGTCTGCACCATATTGTTTTCCAGGATATTGTCGCGTCTCAGCAGCGCCCGACAGATACCCATGGAAATAACGGCTGCCGGAATGGATGCCGAAATCGTCAGGCCGACCCGGAGTCCAAGGTAGGCATTCGCCGCGCCGAAAACGATCGCCAGCAGAACGCCGAGGATGATCGACACAGGTGTCAGTTCCGGCATGTTCTGGTCCGCCGAAATGAACGGTTTAAATTCTTCCTTCTCACTTTTCATAACACTTCTCCTAACTTCTTATAGCTTTTCATAAGCTTGATATTCTTAAATTATAAGAGTTAAGTAGATTTGCGTCAATGAACAATCAGCCGTTTCTGTTACTGTGAGAATACGGAAGACTCCACCGCAGCAGCCGGCGTAAAGTTTGAAACTTTGCCGGTTCTGTGCTACCGTAACAAAGGCCGTCTGCCCGGAGCAGACAGCCTGTAATGGATGTATCGTCATGAAAAAACATTTCGCGCAGTTTTATCGCCTTATTCCAGCAGCTCCATCAATTCTTCCCTCGAGAGGCTTGTAATGGAGCGGCTGTCACCTGTCAGTACGGATTCAGCCAGGTCCTGTTTTGTCTCCTGCAGCTTCAGTATTTTTTCTTCAATCGTTCCGCGCATGATCAGCCGGTAAACCGTCACCTGCCTGGTCTGGCCAATCCTGTGCGCACGGTCCGTCGCCTGATTCTGCGCAGCCAGATTCCACCACGGATCATAATGGATGACAACGTCAGCGCCCGTCAGATTCAGTCCTGTCCCACCTGCCTTCAGCGAAATGAGAAAAATCGGCGTATCCCCTTCATTGAAGGCGTGCACCATCTGAATCCTCTTCTCCTTTGGCGTGGCCCCGGTGAGCAGATAATAAGGAATTCCTTCCTTTCTGAGATCTTCCTCAAGAAGCGCAAGCATAGAAGTGAACTGGGAGAAAAGCAGCATCCTGTGACCACCGTCCATAGCCTGATGGATCAGGCCCATTACCGCTTCTCTCTTGGAACTCTCCCCGCGATAATTATCAAAAAGCAATGCGGGATCGCAGCAAATCTGTCGTATTCTCGTGAGTTCCGCAAAAATCTTTATTTTTCCTCCGTTTTCGTCCTGCGTACCGATCAGGTTTTTCAGGCGGATAACCTCAGCGTCGTAAAGTTTCTGCTGCTCCCCCGAAATCCGGACATATCGAACCTCCTCCATCTTGTCGGGGAGATCACGGAGTACATCATTTTTACGTCTTCGAAGGATAAACGGAGCAGTCATGTTTTTCAGTTTTTCTGTGGCATATGCATCCTTATACTTCGTGATCGGACCTTCCAGCTTCTGTTCGAAATCCTTCCTGCTGTACAGAAATCCCGGCATCAGAAAATCGAAAATGCTCCAGAGCTCAGCGAGCCGGTTCTCTATGGGTGTTCCGGTCAGTGCAAAGCGATGCGCCGCATGCAGTGTTTTTACCGATTTTGACGCTGCCGCACCGGCATTCTTTATGTACTGTGCCTCATCCAGAACCACATAGAAGAAAGACCTGTCTGCATATTTTGCGATATTTCTCTTCAGAAGATCATAAGAAATAACATAGACTTGTGTATTCTTTCTCTCATCAAGAACTTTCCGACGTGCCACGGCACCGCCGACAATCGGCGTAACGACAAGATCCGGCGCAAAGCGCGAAAATTCCTCCTGCCAGTTATAGACAAGCGATGCAGGACAGATGATCAGAGACGGATCCTTTGCAGCTTCTGACTGGTAATCAGAGAGAAGCACAGAAATCATCTGCAGTGTTTTCCCAAGGCCCATCTCATCCGCCAGAATCCCGCCAAATCCGGCGCTCTCCAGCGTTTTGATCCATTTGAAACCATATGTCTGATATGTCCGGAGAACACCCGTCAGTGAATCCGGCGGCTCAATGTCCGCATCATTAATGGAGCGGAAGTTTCTGATCAGTGCGCGGTATACCCTGTCACGGGAGGATACGATATCCTCATGCTCCTCCAGCATTCGGTCTACATACAGAGCGCGGTAGAGCGGCATCTGCACGCTTTTCTGAGCCAGCTCTTCCTGCGTCAGGTCGAGACCGGAGAGCATGCTGTCCATATCCCTGAGCTGAAGGTCATCTGAAAAATCAATGTAATCACCTGAAGAAAGCCTGTGGAACTTCTTTTTTCTGTGATAGCTGCGGAGAACCGCCAGCAGCTCCTCTTCACTCAGTCCCGCCGACGTCAGCGAAAGGTCCATGATGCCGCTATTCACAGAGATGCCGAGGTTCATCTGCGGCATCTTCCGGATCGTATGCTGGCGAAACGCGTCCGTGCCGTGCACCTCTCCGTAATGCTCAAGCCTTGCGAGATCCCGCCGGAGAAAGTCAAACATCTCGTCATCCGTCAGCAGTGAGGCAAAATATGTCCCCTCATCTTCCTGTCTGATGAAACAATGCATGATCTCCAGTGCAGCCTCCTGCACACGATTCTCCTGCACAGTATCCCGGTATACGGCATGCGGCTCCTTATTTTCACCCGGCTGACGGATCCTGCCAGACTGAATCAATGGTGAGACCACGTAGCTGCGCGGGTTTTCCGCATTCTGATCCTGATACTGCACCCGCACCAGCATGGTCAGCAGATTGCGGGCATCACTGACATCTGTGTCATCCGCGGAAAGACTATCTGTGACGCGATCGTCATCTGAAAGGCCATTCTGTGCCCTGCGGCCTGCCTTTTTATTCCTCTGATCCGGGATTTCATGAAGCGAAGAAAGTTTCTCCGCACGCTCCAGCGGATCCATCTTTTCAAGATCTTCGCAATCCAGCCAGAAATCAAAGTGAGGTTCCGGCGGCAGAAGTTTTTCCGCCTCTTCCTCCGCATTGTCCGTGAAATCCACAAAGGAGTTCTCCAGAAATTTCGGTACCACCCGATAATAGAATTCCTGGAGATGATCCAGGCCGACCTGGAAACGAAAATAACCGGATTCGTCTGCCACAGACTCGAACGGATGAATCATATCCCGCTCTTCCCTGCTGATACGGGAAAGGCCTTCCCTATTCAGTACATATCGATGGGAACCGCTGCCCTTCAGCAGAACCGGGATGATCCCGTGAACCGCCACACCGGCAAACGTTCCACGCGCATCCGTCAGACGATCAGCCGTCAGAGTAAGCCGTATGTCGTGATGTCCGACAGGGATTTTCTCTTCTTTGATATTGTTCGTCTTGTCCTGATATTCAGTCTGCATGCCCTCGGAGGCATCATAGAAATTGTCCAGCAGTGCACCCTTCAGATTCATCGACGATGTCACATTGAGAGTACGAACACCGTAACGTGCATTCCGGCTCTCGAACTCTTCATTGACATCTTTTACGTCTCCTACGCGACGCTGAATAAAATCGAAAAGCGGCACACACCGCTCTGTCAGATTATCCCTTGAAAAATCAATGCTCTCCTTTTGGGTCAGATCCAGCTTCTGCCGGTGGTTATGGCAGTAAACCATTGCTGAAAGATTACGGACAATAACAGGCCTTCCACCCTGCCGGCAGATCCGGAAGCTCAGTTCTGCATCTCCGTTATTCATGATGATTCTTGGATACAGCTCCACGGTCTTTGTTCTTTTGTCATCCGGTTTATACTCTTTCGTTACCGCTTTTTTCTCAGCTGTTTCAAGATCTCTGAAGAACTTCGTTGCCTTATCGTCTGTGAAATCCCCGGCTTCGCCGGCAATCCTGTCAGCCTCGTTCCAAAGCAGACTGCACATAAGGAGCGCATTGATATTCAGAAATCCATCATCGTCCTGAATAACATCGGAGGCATAAGAATCCCTGAAACCATCCAGAGCAGAAAACTGCAGTGTGTTTCCGATCAGCAGCATATTCCCCGCGTAAAACCACCTGTTTTTTGAAACAGCATCCGACAGCTCAAGTTCTCCACTTAGAATGTGGTGTCCGGTCCTGTCCACACGCTCCCGGATATCGCACCGATAAACTTCCCCGGGGTCTGACTTCAGGATTTCCTTCACCATCTCCATGCTGTAGCGGTCTGTGATGAAATCCTTCAGGGCACTTCTCATGTCATAGACACAGAGTCCCCCTGGATCTTTTCTCTCCCTGAAGAAGTCCAGTGCCGGCACAGATTCCGTACCGTACTGCTGCTTCAGCTTTTCCGCTTTCACCAGCATCTTTTTCCGACGCACTTCCTGAAGCCGCTGCTGATAGAACATGGAATCTTCTTCAAGAACCAGCAGTCCGCCCATATCCTGCTCATACCTGCAGATCACGGCAGCCTCATGTACACACAGATGACCTCTGGAACCTTCCCTGCAGGTGCAGGAAAAAGAGTCGGCACTCAGTTTATCGCCGATGTATTTTGGAAAGCCGCTTATCCACACATGATAAGCTTTATTTTCGCGGTAGTACCCGGAGGGTTTTCCGTATTTCTGTATGTCACTGCTGTCCGGACGGTAATAACCTTCCAGATTGCCCCATCGCATCCTGACATCAGTGATTTTTTTCTGCGTCGAATTGCTGCATGCCTCTTCTGAGACCTGCGGCGGAAAAATACGCCGCCAGTCAAATTCAACACAAAGCGGCTTCTCCGAATCGGGATCCGTGTTCAAGCCGAAGTATTTTTTCTTTTCTTCATCAGTGTATTTAATCAATCTGTTCTCTCCTGAAAAAAATTTACCATAATTATAATAACGCTTCAGATATTTTCCAGAAAGAGAATCTATGTTTTGGGAGGAAAAATACGAATCTGACGTTTATTTTGCAACGGCGACAGTATCATGCATCTGCTGTAAATTTTCTGCCGGAGCCTTTTTCTCTGCGCGCTTGTCAAGCCATGCAAAGAATCCTGCAAGGATGGTTCCGGAGATGGAATGCCATACACAGGATACTGCAGCGATGATCGCCGCGTTCGGAAGCGCTGCAAACTGAGCCGTCGTATTGGCGAGGTTCGTAGCCATACCTGCGTTCTGCATACCGACCTCGATGGAGATGGTTCTTCTCTTCGCTTTGTTCATGCGTGTGAAGATACCGACCAGATAACCGAGTACATAGCCAAGGCCGTTGTGAAGAAAAACAGCCACGAAGATGATCACACCCGACGTAAAGAAGCTTGCGCCCTGAGAATTGACAACACCGCCGACAACAAAGGCCAGGCCGAGAACGGCGACAGCCGGCATCAGCTGCTGAAACTCACGGAACTTCGCGTTTCTGCCAAATGCTGCATTCAGAGCAAAACCGACAGCCACCGGAAGGATAACGGTTTCAATGATCGATACGAACATCGGAAACGCCCTGATCTGAACCGTCGCGCCGCTGGCGAGAAGAGATATAAGAAGCGGCGTCATTACCGGAGAGAGCAGCGTGGACGCCGTCGTCATGCCGACGGAGAAGGCGACATCGCCATTGCACAGATAAGACATAACATTTGAAGAGACGCCTCCCGGACAGCATCCGACGAGAATCAGACCGAGCGCCAGATCATCCGGCAGATGAAGCAGATGAACAAGGGTGAAGGCAAGGAACGGCATGACACCGTACTGCGCCGCTGCACCGATGAAGATATCGAGCGGACGCCTTGCGAGGATCTTAAAATCCTCAGTCGTCATCGACATGCCCATACTCATCATGATCACACCGATGATAACCGTCTGCGTGGTGAACTTATTCGTTGCAAAATCCGTAAACCACGCCCTGTTGACCCATCCCATCCAGGCAGGCCAGATAAATGTCACGATCGCAAAAGCAATAACGACAAGCGCTGTGTGATCCGACATGAACTTTGCTGTTTTTTTCAGTGTTTTCATTTTCATATACCTCCGCGAAATAAAAAAAGTCCCTGCCCAGCCTGAACGACTGAGAGGGACGAAAAAATTCCGCGATACCACCCTGATTCCGCCCGCCGCATCACAACAATACGGCTGACGACACTTTTACGTACCAGCATACGTTTCCCGATAACGGAGGATTCCGGCGTAGCCTACTTGGGATCTGCACTTCACAGATATCTCCCGTTCAGTATTGCTTCTCCGAGAGGATATCCGGTTCATCGCGCCCGCCTGCTCGCACCCTCCGCAGGTTCTCTGAATGGCTCTCACTCGTGGACCGGACTTGTTCTCATCAACGAATTTCAAGGCTGTACAGTTTGTGTCAGCTGATTATGTATTCCCGGCTGACGAGAACACAGTATATCATATATTTAATATTCGTCAAGTTTAAATTGAATCATCTTTATCACGTGAATCATGAAAGAATATCGTGAACGATCCGCTGCAGATCCGGCACCACCTGCTCCTCAAACCACGGATTTTTCGCCTGCCAGCGGAAATTCAGCGGGCTCGGGTGCACGATGGGGAAAAATGCCGGCAGATATTCCCTGTATGCGGCAACTGTCTCCGTCAGATTTTTCTTCTTTCTCTCCCGGAGATAGTAATCCATCGAGTATTTACCGATCAGAATGGTAAGCCTGATGTCCGGCATCATCTGCAGAATTGCCGGATGGTACTCCTCTGCAATAAACTTTCTGGGTGGCAGGTCTCCTGATTTCCCCTTCCCCGGATAATAAAAATCCATGGGGACGATGGCAATTTCCGGGGAATAGAAGGTATCCCTGTCAATGCCCATCCAGCCCATCAGTTTTTCACCAGATTTGTCGTTGAACGGAATTCCGGTCTCCTCCACTTTTCTGCCCGGCGCCTGTCCTATGATCAGGATTCTGGCGTCACGGCTGACCTGAAAGACAGGGGAGATTCCCCTCTCCGTATAAGACCGGTTTCTCTCATCCGCCTTCAGTTTTTCCGAAATCTCTTCTGCAGTCATACATACTCCTTCTTCTGTCATACACAGACAAACAGGTCATCCGTACTTTTACCCGGTGTCACGCCTGACTTTCGCCGGGAATATTTGATGTCACGCCTGGCTTTCGCCGGGAATATTTGATATCACGCCTGACTTTCATCGAAAAAATGTTCTCTGGCAAATTCCATATCCTGCACAAGCTCAACGGTTCCGAGGTATTTACCGGCTCTGTCCCGCACAGCCATATATCTGACGAGCATTGTGCGGCCGCCTTTCTCCATCCAGACGGGCACTTCGTCACGCCGGTTATTTCTGAAATCATCGATGATCTTGCGGACCATCGGCTCAACCTTGGGCGGATGGCAGGAGAAGACTTCCCTGTCGATAGCGAGGCCGGGGCGCTTGAACACCTTGGGTCCCTCGTTAAAGAACCGGTTGATATTATCCGTATCAACAAAACTGATCTCCATCGGGATCGTATTCAGAAGAGCCGTCAGCTGCTCAAGTGTAAAGTGCCCGCCGGGCATCACGATCTCGCCTTCCGGCGCAGAAACCTCCGCGGCATTCTGATTTTCCGCGTCCTCCCACTTTTCCTGTCCGACACCGAAGCAGACCGCATAGTCCTTTGCGTCACGGTAGATGCTGTGCCATTCCTCTTCCGTAAATTTAACCGCGCAGATCGGGAACAGGATATTCTGCTCTTTATAGATCATTTCCTCCGCACGGGTGAGAACAGCGTCAAGCCTTGTATTCCACGCCTCTCCGTGCTCCTTCTGTCCCGCCAGCGTGTTAAGTTCATCACGGATTTCATCATCCACCGTCCACATAACTTCCGACGGACCGGTCACACCATACCTTACCTTCAGCAGCGGATAGAGCAGATCACCTTTCTTGGCATAATGAACGGAAACGCCGCGAATCGCGGGGATGAGCGATTCATCTCTGGCCTCCCTGAACTTTTTGAGCAGGGCGGTAAGTGCATTATTCTCCTCTGTCAGTACGCGGAGCGGATGTCCCTGAATGGATTCCAGATCAGCTGCCCGCACATTTTTATCGGCAGCGTTCCCCCCGGACACCTCAGTCTTTCCTGCCGTCGCCTGTGCTCCCTGTGCCTGTGCTTCCGCTGCTTTCGTCTCCGGCTTTGCTCCCGGCACTTCCTGTGCCTGTCTTCTTAAAAGCGAAGCCTCCACTTCCTTCTCTGCATTGGCAATTTTCTCCTCTGCGGTCGCACCGTGAAACAGTGCAGAGTGTATATCGCAGAGTTTCTGTACCTCGGAGAGCGGCGCTCCCTCATTCAGCAGATCCTGCTCTGCCTCCATGATCTCTGATACTTCCACCTCACCGAATTCACGTACAAAGTCCGCCCGCACATTATCCAGGGATTCTCCTGCGCCAAGTCTCTTCAGATAAGACTTGAGCTGCTCCTTGCGGCTTTCAGAGGGTTCCTCCGACACCTTATTCTTATTCTCCGGCTCCCCTTTCGGAAACAGCCCCGGAACCTCACCGGTAATTTCGAAATCATGTCCTGTCAGCGCGATCACGATATCCATCATGGAGATGTTTTTCATCTTTGCACCCTTCGGAATCGTCATGATTCTGCCGACAGAATTCAGCATGCTTTTCTTCGTAACCTCGGTGAAGCCAAGCCCCGCCATGATATCGATCAGTTCGGGATATTCCTTTGTCAGCTCGTATACAGTTTTATTCAGATCCAGTTTTTTTGCCATAACTCCAGACTCCTCTCTCGTTCTGCAAATCAACGGCTGCCCGTACCGGGCTCAGTTCTTTATTGCTTGTTCTTTATTGTTTGTTCTTTTCTGTTCTTTACAGGTATCATCATATCGCCTGCGGGAAAAATGTATGTTGTCGCTGCAACATTTTTCTGTTCACTCTCTGCCAGCCACTGCTCTGTAAAAACAATGCAGATTTCCCGCAGATATGAACTATAATATCAGAAGCGGCATATTGATGTCGGAAGCAATAATTTAATCTGAGGTGAATGAAATGTCTGATTTTAAAAAGGGTGAAAACGTGTTAATTAAGGCAGTTGTAGACCGCGAAGCGGATGAGAATCACAAGCTGCTGCGGCTGATTACGGAAAAGGGAACAGTTATCTGGGCTGCTCCGGAGGAAGTTATCAGAAAAACCGACTGAGAAACGAGATAAAAAGCAGCCCGCGAAAAATAATCGGCTGACTTCCGTCAGCCGATGCCACCGAGGATTGCGCCGGCCACGAGAGCGATCAGCGCAGCTCCGCAATATACATATTTACCGGTGAAGAACCAGCGGTTACCCCTGGCGTGTGCAGCGCCCTGATTGACCGCCCGCAGTGCGTAATCCCGGCCGAACACCCAGAAGAACATCACGCCCGCCAGCAGTGCTCCGAGCGGACATCCATAGGTAGAAACGACATCCATCCACTGTGACACAATTGCCTGGATCAGCAGAGAGACGGCGAGTCCAATCGCTCCGATCGTACATACGGACGGTATTCTTCCCATGTGGAACTCCTGCTGAAGCGTCGCCACGGATACCTCGTAGAGGTTAATCAGGGAACTCAGTCCGGCAAACAGTACGCAGACATAGAAAATAATCTCCACCGCTGCCCCTGCCGGCATCTGGTTCATGACATCCAGCAGATAGATGAACATAAGGCCCGGGCCGCCGGAATCCAGCTGCGCACCGGTCGTCGCCATCGCGGGTATGATCACAAAGGCCGCAAGAAGTGCTGCTATCGTATCAAACACCGCTACATTCGCTGCCGAAAACGGAATATCCTCGTTTTCCGGGAGATAGGACCCGTAGATCACGCTGCCGCTGCCCGCCACGGACAGGGAGAAAAACGCCTGCCCGAACGCATAGATCCACAGCTGCGGATTGGCCAGTTTCTCCGGGTCTACGGTGAAGATATACCGATACCCGTCGGATGCCCCCGGCTGAAAAGCAATGTAGATGGCAAGTCCGACGAGAATGGCAAAAAGAACCGGCATCATAATTTTATTTGAGTTCTCAATACCGCGGGCCACACCGAAGCCCATGATCAGGAAAGTGACGACGATCGCGACGACGATCCACAGATTATTCCCGAACCGTGAAGCCGTCGTATCAAACAGTCCGCCGATATGGTCCATATCGTCTCCGATGCGGTACAGCTGTCCTGTAGCTGCGAGAAAGACATATTTGAAGATCCAGCCGACCACACAGGTGTAGCCGATCGCCAGCGCCAGAGATCCCGCCACCGGCACAAGACCGATAGCGCGTCCGGATTTTTCTCCTCTGCCCGCATAGGCCGTCGCCGCACCGAAAGCGCCGATCGGGCCGGACTTCGTACTTCTCCCGAGCGCCGCCTCCTCAGCCAGTCCCGTAGAACCGATCAGTATCACAAAAAGGATATACGGGATCAGGAAGGTAAGCCCGCCCCACGTGGATATCAGCACCGGAAATCTCCAGAGATTTCCCATACCGACCGCGGAGCCGATAGAAGCAATGATAAAGCCCCGCCGGTTTGAAAAAGAATCACTTTTGTTCATCATCTGTATTCCCTGAAATATCCGGTTTATTCCCCATCATCAGTTTCTGAAATTTCCGTATTCTCCGCCTGCGATTTCTCATCTCCACCGGACTTCTTCGCCGGAAAAACCTTTGTCAGAAACATCATGATCAGCATCAGCACTACAGCTACGGAAAAGATACCTATCATACCCAGTCCCATCACACGCAGGGACGCGATAAAAGTCTCAGTCATATTATTTACTCCTCTCATCAGGAAATAATCATCTGCAATTTACCAGCATCACGCCAGGGGGATCAGGCTCAGTATCAGACCGCCTGCAATAACGGACGCCACCTGTCCGGACACATTGACTCCGGTCGACTGCATGATCAGCACATTGGTGGGATCCTCTTCCATGGCCATCTTCGTGATAACTCTCGCAGACATCGGAAAAGCCGAAATACCACAGGCGCCGATCATCGGATTGATTTTTTTCTTGCGGAACAGATTCAGCAGCTTGGCGAAAAGCACGCCGCCCACCGTATCAAAAATAAACGCAACCAGTCCCAGAAGCAGAATGAAGATCGTGCGGATATTCAGGAAATCCTCCGCCCGCATCTGCGAAGCCACCGTAATGCCAAGCATCAGGGTGATGATATTTGCCAGTGTGTTCTGAGCCGTCTCCGACAGCGAATTCAGAACACCGCACTCGCGGATCAGATTGCCGAACATGAGAAAGCCCACAAGAGCGACGGAGCTCGGCGCGATCAGTCCCGCCACAACAGTGATGCAGATCGGGAAAAGAATCTTCGCCGTTTTGGAAACCGAGCGCGGATTGTAATCCATGTGGATTTTCCGTTCTTTTTTTGTGGTCACCAGACGGACTACCGGAGGCTGAATAATAGGCACCAGCGCCATGTAGGAATACGCCGCCACAATGATCGCACCCAGATAGGATGAATGATAGTAGTTGGCGACAAAAATAGACGTCGGCCCATCCGCCGCGCCGATGATACCGACAGAAGCGGCATCCTGCAGCGAAAAGCCGAAGAGCGTCGACATGCTCAGCGTGAAGAAAATGCCGAACTGCGCCGCCGCGCCGAACAGCATCATCTGCGGATTGGCAAGGAGCGGCGTGAAGTCGATCATCGCGCCGATGCCGATGAACAGCAGCAGCAGGAAAATCTCATTTGCGATACCGGCATTAAAGAGCACGTCCAGCGGGCCCTCTGTCAGCACACCGTTCAGCGTCTGCGTCACAGCGCCGGAGTTCGGCAGATTGACAAGAATGGCGCCGAAGCCCATCGGCACGAGAAGCGCCGGTTCCATTTTTTTCCTGATGCCCAGGTAGATCATGATGCCTCCGATCACCCACATGATGATCATCTGCGGGGTAACATCAGCGATGTTACCGTAGAGGTTCAGAATTTCTTTCATTTGTGCAATCCCTCCATTCATAAAGGCGCGGCGAAATCGATATATAACGCTGTTCGCGTAAAAAAAAGACTTCTATCGCCGCGTGTCAGTGGTGATAAAAGTCTTGCTGTCGGTACCGTTCTATACCTTGAAGATGCGGGCAGACATTCTGCCGTGATGACGCATTCTTCCGCAGCACATTCGCGCTGCCAGCTACTCCCTCTTATTGTCTCCATAATACAGAACTCCCCGCCGATTATCAACCGCTGATTTGTCCTCCGACCGCATTTTAATTGACTACCATTTTGCATGATATTAAAATAATTTGTATAAATACCACCTGATGTGGCATTGTGTCCGGGTTGCAATATTACATGAAATAACAGAGAAGTAACAGGAAGAGGAAAATGCGATGAAGGTATTGAATTTTGGTTCTCTTAATGTGGATTATGTGTACAAGGTCGATCATATCATCGTCAGGGGTGAAACGCAGCAGACGAAATCCCGCGAAATCTTCAGCGGCGGTAAGGGACTGAATCAGTCCATCGCCATGGCGCGGGCCGGCCTCGACGTATATCACGCCGGAAACACCGGTCAGGGCGGTGAATTTCTTCTGGATATTCTGAAAAACAGCGGCGTTCACACGGATTTCGTGAAAATACTGCCCGATGTGCCGACCGGACATACGGTAATTCAGAACGACAAGGATGGAGATAACTGCATTCTTCTCTTCGGCGGCGCCAATCAGAAAGTCACCGAAGAACAGATACAGGAAACCATTTCCAACTTCTCAGAGGGAGATTATATTGTTCTTCAGAATGAGATCAACAGGACGGGTGAGATTATGGAAGCCGCTCACAAAAAAGGCCTGAAGATCGTTCTGAATCCGTCACCGTACAATGAAAAAATCGAAAAACTTCCGCTTGCGTATACCGACCTCTTTTTCCTTAATGAAATTGAAGCTTCGCAGATGACGGGAGTAAGCGCCGACGATCACGACGGGCTGCTGGAAAGTCTGGAGAAAAAATTCCCGGATGCCCACATTGTTCTCACGCTCGGAAGTGCCGGTTCTTATTATGCTTATCACGGCGAACGGATCCATCAGGACATCTTCCATGTGAAATCTGTAGATACAACGGCTGCCGGCGATACTTTTTCCGGGTATTTCCTCTCAGGAATCTCGCGCGGACTCATCCCTGCAGAATCACTCCGTCTCGCAGCAAAAGCTTCGGCGATCGCGGTTACAAGACCCGGCGCCGCTCCGTCGATTCCGACACTTGCGGAGACAGAGGCAGCAGAACTCTGATTTCTGAGCGAACTCACTGCTCACGTAGCAAACAGCGGGATAAAACACGTTCTGTGCTTTACCCCGCTGTCTTTTCATGTCCTGTCAGAAAATGCAGGCCGATAACGTCCGCGTCAGAATCACGCCTTTCTGGGAACGCAATGACGATCTGAACCGTCTTCTCGAAGATCTCCGGGTATCCGACTGTATCGGCGTCATCCTTATCGAAACGGAAATTTCACTGGACAACTGCCAGAAATTCACCCGGCTTCCTTTCTCAGTCGTCCTGCTTGATTCTTCTTTTGATGAAAACCACCGCACACACTCCATCTAGAACGCGAAGCGTTTGGGTGGAGATAGCGGCTTTGTCCGGCGCGTCCTTGTTTAAGCGCCGCTATACCTTCTTCCTCTTCGCCTGATGAGAAGCAGATTTCTGTTCCGTGATATATTTCTGCACGGCTTCATCAGTACGGTTCGATACGCTTCCAATAAAATAACTCCTGCTCCACAGCATATCTTTCCAGTAGTACGGCTTCAGCTCCTCCATAAACTCCTTCCGGAGCAGACGTGCCGTAACCGTTTCATCAAAAGGCATTCCGAAGTACGTATGCGACCGTAAGGTCGCGACAATCCTCGGTGTAGACCTTGGCGTCAATACAGACGCGGTATGTTCTGTCGTGCATCGGGACGGTACTGTCACAGGAAGGAAGTTTATCGACCATCCTGTAGAAAAAGACCGTCTGTACACGGACAGCCGCGTCATCTCCGCCTCGCAGAAAGACGGAAACTATAAAAACCACCGCCTGTGGCGGTTCATCAACAACTATAACCAGTTCATCGCTATCGACACGGCGCGGAAGATTGTCGATTTCGCTTCCGAAAACAACTGCCAGGTCATCGTCCTTGAAGCCCTTTCGTTCAAAAGAAAGATCGGCGGAAGCCGTGCAAGGAAGATCACCCTCTGGCGGAAACGAGACATCGCTCACCGCGTCGAATCGATGACCGCTAGGCTCGGCATCCGTGTGTCTTATGTATGTCCCGCCGGGACATCGGTGTACGCGTATGACGGTTCTGGCAAAGTTGCCCGTGACGAGAAGAACCACAGGCTCTGCACATTTGCGAACGGGAGGCAGTATAACTGTGACCTGTCCGCTTCCTACAATATCGCGGCAAGATACTTTATCCGCGCTATTGTAAAGACCGTCTCTGAAAAGAGAAGGCTGGATATCCAGGCCAAAGTCCCTGAATTATCCAAACGGACCTTATGTACTCTGTCCACTCTAATTAGCCTGGCTGCGGGGTTGTCCGGTTCGCCGGATGGTTCCTTCCCCTCGGAGAAGGGGCGGACTGCTTCGGCAGAAAGCACTGAGGCTGTGGCCGTATCGGTGGAGGAGAAACCTGTGCCCCCTAAAGGGGCAGCACTGCCTCTGGCAGTGTGAGACAGGAAGCTCCATCCATAACCGCTTCGGCGGTTTGGGTGGAGAGGTTCACAATATTGGCTGTGACTGCTGCCTGATCAACAATGTCGGCGGCGCACATCAGGCCGTCAATTATCTGATCGCCAGACGGAACTGTCAGCCGGGCTATATCCGGTCGTCATACTACATTCCCAATTTCAGTGAGCGGCTCGTGGGGTTTAAAAGAGCCGTTCGTGAAAACGGCATGTCTTTTTCAAGAAGTATTATTCATAAAATCTCGCCGACTATCGAGGGCTCCGTCACCGACATGCTCGAACTGATCGACAGCGGCACGCAGCTCGCCGACGCCTATTTCTGTGACAACGACATCATTGCCATCGGAGCCATCAAAGCCCTGAAGCTTCGCGGTATCCGCGTTCCCGAGGATATTGGCATCATCGGGTTCGATAATATCTCAGAGGCCCGCATATTCGAACCGTCTCTGACGACTATGGACGTGCCGAGAACCTATATGGCGGAATGTGCTACCCGTCAGCTGATCCACCGGATCCGCCACCCGCAGCAGCCTCCGATCAAAATTGAAGTTCCTCCTGTGCTGGTTAAGCGCTTTTCACTGTGATTCCACTGTCTTTTACGGTTCTGCTTTGCCGAACGCTTCATAAATGGTATAATTCGTGTTGTGCAGACAACAGAATTCTCGCCATGAGGAGGGATTACACATGTGTACAGTTTATAAAAGCTCCGGAAAAGGAAATGAAGATCTGCTTGATTCCGACTATGAAATAATCCGGAAATCCGTTCTTTTTAAGGGAATTGAGAGGAATGAACTGGCATCTCTTCTCTCATGTCTGAACGTTCAGAAAAGGACATATAAAAAGGGAGAGATGGTTCTGCGGGCAGGTGATAAGATATCCAGTGTAGGACTTCTTCTGTCCGGCAGTGCGCATATTGAGCGATTTGATTATTGGGGCGGCCGCCATATTGTGACGGCTATCCTGCCAGGTGAAATTTTCGGGGAGAGCTATGCAGCCTCACCGGAAAGCATCATCAATGTCAGTGTACAGGCGGATGAAGATCTGTCTCTTCTGTTTATGAATCTCTCCAAAATGCTTCATTTATGTTCATCTACATGTTCTTTTCATGCACGTCTGATCGATAATCTGGTATTTATTCTTGCTCTCCGGAATCTCACTCTGAACGAAAAGCTGACCTACGTCACCCAGCATACACTGCGCGACAAGATCCTGTCCTATCTGTCAGCAGAATCCATACGTCAGCATTCTTCTTACTTTGATATTCCGTTTGACCGCCAGCAGCTGGCTGATTATCTGAACGCAGAGAGAAGCGCTCTGTCCAGTGAACTGTCCAGACTGAAAAAAGACGGCATCATCGACTTCCAGAAAAATCATTTTTATCTGAAGGCACACGTGGACAGCACACAGCACACCCAGTCATAATTTTTTAAGGAAAGAATAAATCGGTTCGTCTGAAAAATCTTCACCGCCCTGCCCGATAGGGGACAAGGCGGTGAATTTATTAATGAGATATGCTACTGTCTCAGTATCTTCATGTCAGACGCAAAAGCATCGGTAAGACGATTCATGTCAGCTGTATAGGTTATGCTGTCAAATCCCTGTTCAAGTCTTAACTGTGCGCTGCTCAGATCCGGAGCAAATATACAGGACCATTTATGAGCGGCCTTACATGCCTTAAGAATTCTTTCAACAGCAGCTTTGAACCGTTCATCTTCAAACTGAGCAGGAATCCCCATATCAAGAGACAGATCAAACGGGCCGATAAAAATACCATCTACACCGTCCCTGTTAACAACATCCTCGATCATTTCAAGGCACTCTACCGTTTCACACTGCGGGATCAGCATAGTTCGCCGATTACACTCTTCTGTATAGGCTTTTATTCCCTGCGAGAATTCTGATCCATATCCATATGTACAGCATCTTGTCGGGCAAAATCCTCTGTTTCCAAGTGGTGTGTATTTTCCGAGCTCAATCAGACGGTCAATTTCCTCCATGTGTCTGATTCCGGGCACAATAAGTCCCTGAACTCCGATATCGAGCATTTTAAGTATATTCCCGCGATTAATGTGCGAAATGCGCGCAAACGGGGTGATTCCATATATCTGAGCGCTTCTTACACATTGAAGCGTCTCATCCAGACCAAAGGGGCTGTGTTCCGTGTCTACAATAAAATAATCGAGACCGGCTATACCCAAAACTTCAGCGACAGTGGGAGAGCCAAAATTCATAAATGTTCCGATTGTTTTCTGACCGGACAGAAACGAATCTAATACTTTATTTGTCATAGTTATTCTCTTTCTTTATAGTCTCTTACAATCTCTTTCATTGCATTAACAGCAATCCTGTTCTGTTCCATGGTGCCAATGGAAATCCTGCACTTAGGAAAATCACCGCGAATGTTCACGCCGTAAGTATACAATTCACCTGCCATATATGCCGGCGGCATGTTGGCATCAAAGAAAATAAAATTACTTCCGGACGGCCATACCCTGAACCCTAATTTTTCCATTTCTGACGTGAGATAATCACGTCCCTCTCTATTATGGGTGATGGTGTATTTGACAAAATCCGTGTCATCCAGAGCAGCCTCGGCTCCCTCAAGAGCTACACGGTTACAGCAGAATCCGACTGCATCAATATTCAGATATCCAATAATCTCACGGTTTGATATCGCATATCCAAGTCTGGAACCTGCCATGCCATATATTTTTGAAAAAGTTTTTACAACGATCAGATTCAAATCATCGGATATCTGCGAAATCATGCTCTGATAAGACGGATCGTCAATGAATTCAAAATAAGCTTCATCCACGACAACAACCACATGTTCCGGCACTTTATGAATGAACTGGATCAGTTTCTCATCGTCGCATACCGTACCTGTGGGATTATTGGGATTACACAGAAATACAAGTCTCGTCTTATCTGTTATCGCATCATACATCCTGTCAAAATCCGGTTTATAGTCATCACCCATAGGGACTTCAACAATTTTCGCATTATTCTTTTTTGTAATATTGTAATAATTAGGATACGTCGGAGAGGCAACAACTACTTCGCTTCCCGGAACAAGAAACATCTCTCCGATAAATGCCAGCGCATTAGTGGCTCCCTGAGTAACAAGAATATTCTCAGGTGTAACATGGTGAAGTTTGGCAAGCTTTTTCCGAAGTTCCGCAGCCGTAATATCCGGATAGCGGTTTGAAAAACCACAGGCTTTTATCATGGCCTCTTTCGCTTTTGGCGAAACTCCAAATGGATTTTCGTTTTTATGCATCTCGATCACGGTCTCTACCCCCGGCCTGAAGGGTTTGTGACTGTCTCCAATGCCAAAATTATACGGTGGTGCCGATTTTACGAATTCACTCACAAGATTCTTAACCATATTTACTCTCCTTACTGTAAAAATATATATCTGAAAGCCAGAATGTTAACCCTCTTTTGCCATCGGGGCATTCAGCAGTTCTCCGTCACGTCCCTCGTATTTTCTTCCCCATCCGGAGATAACAGCGAAAAGCAGAACAAAGAACAGAGCTATGCAATGATATGTGCTCCCGGCAAGTGCAACAGGGCTGATTTCAGATATGAAATCATAGTCTGCAGCACATCCTGTCACACAGGATAACGTAATAAATATAAAAGAGCTCGTAACAGGAATTATTACCGGCAAAGTACTTGCAAAACCATCGAGAAGATTTGCCCTTCTGTAAGGATGAAGATCTTTATCTTTTCCAATCTCATTCGCGATCGGGCCAAACATGATGATGGCAGGTCCGTTAGCCGAGCCAAGGCAGATAGATGAAACCATCATGCCGATCATCATGATAATCTCGGATCCACGGACAGTTTTGTTCAATTTGCTGTGAAGCAATCCATTGATGATGACTTCCATGGTTCCGCTTGCATTCAGGATTCCAATGATTCCGGCTACTGCATAAAGATAGCCGACGGTTCCTATCATATTGTTGATTCCATCCACAAGAAAACCGGCAAGCGAACCATCCTCCATACTTATTATATCAGCGGGAGTGAGTGTGTGAGAGATAAGACCGATAATGGTTCCGGAAATTATACCAACCGTCGCAGCTAAAAATATATTCTGAGTCTTTACAGAAACAATGAGCAGAATAGCGACTGGAATCAGCATGATCAGACCGCGGGGATCCATATACTGCGAAAGAAGTTCTGTAGCCTGCGCATTACTTGCGCCGGTACCGCCGGTAATAACAAAAAGAACAAATGCAATCGCAGCAGCGACAACAGCATATTTCATACGGGTTGCGACAACTCCGCCGATGTCAGCGACTCCCTTGTGATATTTATATTCCTGAGAAGATGCAGAGGCGATTGTAGTATCTGAAATGGGAGCTACATTGTCTCCAAATATTGCACCAGAAAGAATGGCACCAGCGAGAACAACAGGATTGCTTCCGAGAAGAATTCCTGAAGGATACAGTATTGGAAATGCAGTAAACAACGTTCCGATAGATGTACCGGTAGACATAGATAAAATGCATGTGGCAAAAAATGTAAAACCTGTAAAGGCCCCTCCGGTAAGATGCATCGAGTTTCCGATCCACACAAAACCATAGGCAATGTGTGCACGTGTCATCATTTTTCCAAACATGCCGACTATGAACAGAATCAGGGCAAGTGTCTGGACAGTTTCAGAAGCCATTCCTTTAACAACTGCATTCCAGTATTTATTTTGGCTCTTGGCAAACAGCGAACCGATAATAATCGAACTGTATCCTCCGACGCACAGCGATATCATGGAATAATCCTTAAGTACGACAAAAAGAAGAATACATGAGATAACAAAAAGTATTAATGGGACAAGCGCCATGCGTTTTCCACCAAAAAATTCCAAAGTATCAGTGTTCGCACTTTCACTCTTCTTATTCATGGCTGACCTCCTGCACAACAAAACATTGATTGATTAGCTGCTCGTGTAAAAAAAAGACAATGTTCTGTACGCAGGTAATCCGCATACAGACGACATTGTCTTACTTCCCGGGAAATTTGTTTAATTAGGATTTTTGTTGAAATTATTGTACAATAAATTCATCCGGCGAAAGGTTTCGCATATTACATGAACGTCCTTTATTTTTGTAAACCACATTACAATTGCAAAAATGATTGTCTGAAAACAAAAAGGGTGATAGCCGTGAGTAACAATAATCTTTATATAGAAAACCCATGGATACGCATTCCGTTGTCGGAATGGAATGTCTTAACGAAAGGGCTGCAGCCTCTCAGCGTCAAAAAAGACCGAATCGTGTATGAACAGGGAACGGAATTAACTGTCGTTTATATTGTAAAATCAGGCAGAATCCGGTTGGGGCACTTTACGAGCGAAGGAGAGGAAAAGGGGATTTTTGTAGCCGACGTGGGATGTCTCTTTGGCGAGGCCTGCGCGGTGCCGGGATATCCGACATACTATACAGCAACAGCTGCAGCAGACAGTGAAATATATGTTGTGCCGGTCGGAGATTTTGTGAACAAAGTGATGGAAACTCCGGAATTAAGTCTTAATGTAATAAAACTCATGGCCAGAAAGATGAGAATTTATTCTGCTCAGGAAATCACACTCTCTTTCCATGATTCCATTTCCAGAGTGTGCCAGTTTCTTGTTTACCTGGCAGAACAATACGGAGAAAATGATGCAACAGGAATATGGATCAACCTTCATTTCACACACGAAGAAATGGCAAACATGATCAATTGCAGCCGCGTGCGTGTCTCAAATATTTTTGCATCGCTCATGAAAGAAGGCATTATCAGAAAAGTGGATGGGCGATATCAAATTCTGAAATATGATGAGTTGCTGAAGATAACCAGCTCCTGATCGCCCATCCCTTTAACCCTGAAAATGCCAGTCATCATGACCGACAGTTAATCCTGCGTGGCAGTGCTACAATGAAGGAAATATGAAATTCAAAAAATGGAGGTGTCATTGTTATGACGATTGAACAGTTAAGAAAAGATATGATTACAGCAGCCAAGGCAAAGGACAAGCCCCGCAAAGATGCGATATCCTCTCTTCTGAGTGCTGCCAAGAAGCTTGCCATCGACGAGGGAAAACGGGATAACGTTCCGGAAGAGCTTGTCGATCGCGCGATCATAAAAGAGCAGAAAGCCGCAAAGGAATCACTGGACACCTGCCCGGCATCCCGTACCGACCTTCTGGAGCAGTATCAGCAGAGGTATGACATTATCTCTGAATACGCTCCGGCAATGATGTCAAAAGATGAGATCCGTTCGTTTCTTCAGGAAAATGCCGCTGATGAACTTGCCTCGAAGAACAGAGGTCAGATCATGAAGAAAGTCATGCCTCTTCTTAAGGGTAAGGCTGACGGCAAAACAATCAGCAAGGTTGTCGGTGAACTGATCAAATAATTATCAAAGCCAAAACACGCCTGCCGTTTTTACGGTCTCGATCTGCATTTCCGTCCGATAAACCGTACGGGCAGATGCGATAACCAATGAACGACAGGCGTGAATTCTTATATACCTATATATCTTTTTCTTATATCTTTTTCTTCTTACAGCTTATATATCTTTTTCTTCTTACAGCCACTCTTTTGCCCAGGAAGCGAGTTCATCCTCGCTCACACTTCTGGCAAACCTCCTGCCTGCTGCCACCTTCGCGCCACTGGCAAGAGCCTGCATGTTCTTTCCGCAGTCGCCGATCCCACTTGATCCTGATGTAGCAAACGGAACAATCGTCTTCCCGCTGAAATCATACTGCTCCATAAAAGTATCGATGATGGAAGGCTCCCTGTACCACCACACCGGAAAGCCCACAAAAATGACATCATAGTCTGCCATATTATCTTTCTTCTCCAGAATAGCCGGTCTGGAAGAACGATCGTTCATCTCTACAGAACTTCTGCTCTGGGAATTCTGCCAGTCGAGGTCCGCATTCGTATATGGCTTCTCCGGCTTGATCTCAAACAGATCTGCGCCTGTTCCATCTGCCAGTTTCTTAGCCACACCTGCCGTTACGCCGCTTGCTGAAAAATACGCTACCAGTACTTTGCTCATGTTTTTTCCTCCAAAGAAAATGATTTTTCAGTAAACATCTATATCATACAAGATGCCACAGTACTGTATTAACCTTTCCTTATCTGGTGTCATTTTAACATTTTGCCGACCTCTGCCCAACTATAAGTGTAATTATGGGTTTTATCTGTGATAAGATACAGCATGACACTACCCACTGTCACAGGGAGCACAAAAATGACACAGACCAGTATCCTTTTTGTCTGCCACGGCAATATCTGCAGAAGTGCTGCCGCAGAGCAGATCATGAAACAAATCGCAGAGCAGAATCACGCAGAAGAATACTTCCGGATAGACTCCGCAGCAACGAGCACAGAAGAGATCGGAAATCCCATGTATCCGCCTATGCAGAGAGTTTTCCGGGCACATCATATGCCGATCAGGAATCATCATGCAAGACAGCTCACAAGAAAGGATGCCTCCGATTTTGATCTCCTGATCGGCTTCGATGACGAAAACATGTATTATCTGCACAGAATCTGCGGCGATCAATATACCGACAAGATTCACCGGCTGACAGAATACTCCGGCCAGAGCGGAGAGATCGATGACCCCTGGTACACCAGAGATTTCGAAAAAGCATATGCAGAAATATATGCCGGCTGCGAAGCTTTATTTAAAAAGATTTCTCTGCATCTCTGATCATCTGTCAGATCGCATATCCCGTGCATCGGATGAATATCATCCATTAACTTCTCCTGCGAAATACAGGGAGTAAACCTCCGGCACTCGTCAGAACCGACGGCCCCCGCCGTTCATTCAGCCGAAGGTGTTCTTCACTTGAAATCAAAGATATTTAAGCCTGTATCCGTGATATCGTCATATTTTCTTCCGACTTCTCCGTCCAGCGCCGTGACAAAAATCTCCGCTGTTCCTCCGATGCGGGCGGCATTCAGATGACCTCCGATCACCTGATTATCACGCCTGCCAGCCGAAATATGCACGTGCAGGTACGGACGGCCATCCATTCTCGTGATGTTTCCTGTCAGCGAGGTGATCTCCAGCGGCTCCTCATAATCATGCCTGATATACTGTTTTGCCGGAACATCATACACGCCTACAGAAAGCTGATCAGCCGCCCCGAGTCCCTCGATTTTTGCGAGACGGATATCCTCTTTTTCGGCGAGTGTGGTAAGCGACTTCATGATTTCCTCACCGCGCTCCAGACGCAGTACATAAGTATCTCCAAATTTTCTGTAATCCATATTCAACCTCCTGTATGTATGCAGTAAAACCCCATACGATAAATTGTGTCACATACTGTATAAGCTACGGATTGCTCCGTGCTTCGCACTCCCGCAATCCTACAGGTATGCCTGAAAAGCATGAACGATGTCAGTGTTACATTTCAATGGCCATACTTAAACAGCAAACAGGAAACTGTAGAACTGAATAATCAGCGGAATCGTAATAACGCAGAAGATGATGCCGAGCATGTTGTAGATACTCGCCTTCAACGGCTGATTATCCGATATGATAGCCAGCTGCGATATGGTTGCTGCCGGCGGTGCGGCAATCGCCATGAATGTAACCTGCAGCACGGGGATCAGATCCGGGTGATTTTTCAGAATACCCGTTGCAAAGAGGAGCAGAAGCATCAGCGACGGCAGCACCAGCAGTTTCAGACAGCTGATCAGATAAGCCTTCTTACAGGTAAATACATCCGAGAGCTTCGAGTCTGCAATCTGCATTCCGATCACCAGCATCGAGAGCGGACCTACCATCGATCCGAATCCTGTCATTGTCGTACTGAGCACATCCGGCAGCTTAAAACCTGTCAGCAGAAAAGCGATGCCGATGAAAATGGCAATCATGTTGGAATTCAGCAGCGCCTTTTTCAGATTTATTTTGCCGCTTCCTTCGATGGCTGACATTCCGTGCGTCCAGACAAATATGTTGAACGGTATCTGCATGGCGCTTGCGTAAAAGACCATCTCGTCCCCCAGCACCATGCTGACCAGCGGCAGGATCAGGTTCCCGACATTGGGATAGATAATTGTCGTCCGGTCGATCGCATCCAGATGCAGCGGACGGGCCAGAATTCTGGTGAACAGGATCGCGACGAAATAATAAGCAGTTGACACGATCAGTGCGACGACAAATCCGCGCTCGCGTTCCGGTGTAATATCAATCTGAAAAGCATTGATAATCAGACAGGGTGTAAAAATATCGACGACAAGCCGGGAGAGCATCCTGGTGTCCTTCACCTGAAACATCTTTATGCGGACAATCAGGAATCCAATTACCGCCTCAAGCATCATGGAACACAGTTTTGAAACCAACACCAGCGTAGACGCCATTTTTTCGCACTCCCCCGAATCCTTCGATGATTAATTGCCTTTACATTATAGCCGCTGTGTCAGTCCCGGGCCACATGATTTTATAAAGAAATGTGCCGGCAGCTTTTACAGACAGCGAGTACGAAATTAAAAACTGTTCTATAATGTGTGCCATCAGCCGACCACATTTTTGAGAATATGAATTATACTGTATTAAGCCGTCGACACGCAGGCAGTTTTTGGGCATGCGAAGCATGCACAGAAAACTGTATGCGTGATCGACGCAAACATGTATGAGCATGGAGCGATGCATAGCATCGCGAGAATGCGAATATGCGCGGGCAGTGAGCCGCATCCGTACACGCGAAGCGTGATACGGTGAGGCGAACGCCGCGTCAGCCCGACGAAGTCGGGCATACATGTGCCGACTGCGGGAATCGCATAGCGATGGAGCAGTCGTGCTTAATACAGTATGCCGGGCTATAATCCCCGGAACATGAGAGGGAGGTAGTGAAATGAGAAGAAAAATGATGGCACTGACCGCAGCTGTTCTGGCACTTTCGCTGGCCGCATGCGGATCAGACAGCACCGCATCGCAGACTGGCTCAGCTCAGCAGGAGACGTCAGCCTCTGCTTCAGCAGCGGCAGAAGACAATACAGCCGCGGTTGAAACCGCATCAGCCGGTACTTCTTCCGCGTCAGCCGAAGCTGCCGGAACGGAAGACGGTAATTTTTCTCAGGTTCTTATCGATGATGAAAATGTATACGTCGAGCTAAAAAGCATCGAACCCGACAGCATCGGGGGCTATACATGGAAGATGAACCTGAAAAACCGCACAGACAAGACCCTGATGTACAGCATGGAGAACACATCTGTCAATGGTGTAATGATCGATCCTTTCTGGGCTGAAGAGGTTGCTCCCGGTAAAGAAGCGAACTCCGATGTGTCGTGGTCGACTTCTGATTTTGAGAATAACGGCATCGACCAGGTGACAGAAGTGTCATTTACTCTCCATGTATATGATTCCGAAGATTTTGAGACGGATTATGCTGATCAAGACTTTACGATTTATCCTCTCGGTGAAGATGCTGCACAGAATAATACACGCGAGGCCGGAGAAAACGACGTGACACTGTTTGAAACCGATCAGTGCGCCATGCGTGTCACCGGTGTAGATCCAAATGGAGATATGGGATACACGCTGGATGTGACGCTGATCAACAACACAGATCAGGATGTTTATTTCTCCGTTGAAAATGCTTCCATCAACGGCATCATGTGTGATCCTTTCTGGGCGTCTGAGGTCGCTGCAGGCAAATCCTCCAATACGGAAATCAGCTGGGCGACTGACACACTGTCGGAAGCCGGGCTCGACGCGTCCTCTGTGACGACCATAGATCTGCCGGTCAGAGTTTCTGCCAGCGACGATTTCACGGCAGACGCGATCATGGATCAGACATTTACGCTCACCGGGGAACAGCTGCAGGCACTGGGCGGCTGAATGCCTGTTCACTCAAGAATTTTCTCCTGGAACTCGCTCAGGAGTTCCTGCGTATCCTGAACACTCAGGTGATTGTTCAGGGCAAAAATCAGAACGGCATCGCGCTTCTTGCGCACGTACAGCTGCGAAAGCTGACCGCATGACAGCGCATGCTGTGTATCATCAATCGACAAACCGGCGGCGAGACACAGGATAAGAACCTTGTCCCGCCCCGGTTTTCTTTTGCCGCTCATGATCTGATAAAAGTAAGTGCGCTCGATCCCGCTGCGCGTAATCAGCTCGGGAAAACTGTATTTTTTCACCTCTGGAAGAGACAGAAAAAAATCATGAAAAGTTTCAGCTGCCGTGTTGCCGTCATCCAGATTTTTCAGATATTCAGACAGCCCTGACGGTGTGCTGATCTTCTCCAGCGTTTCACTTAGTTCGTGCGTTGATCTGGTGTTCAATGTTCTTCTCTCCTCGTGTTTATCTATATCTGACCGTTTTCGCCGTTCCCCCGGCAATGGTTCCTGTGGTCATCACTATTTCTGAAGAGTATAATAAGATACTTACATCGAAACGGAGAATGCGATGAATTCAGAAATTGCGGAGCAGTGCCGCCACTCCTTTTATACGGAATTATACCAGTTTCCGGACAGCGGGCAAAGTCTGCTGCTCGACATGACGACGGGAAGGATCTGCCTGAAAAAAGTCCTCAGCGTATACTGTCTTCAGGTATTTCAGTATCTTCAGCAAAATCCTCACAGGAATATCCCCCGTATTTACTGGCTGGAAGAAAAGGATCAGAAACTGACAGTCGTAGAAGAATGGATTCAGGGTGAAACACTTGAGCAGAAAATGCTGCATGCGTCTCTGTCAGACTCGCAGAAAACAGATGTGATTCTTCAGCTCTGTGATGCCCTGTCATGGCTTCATCACGCGAGTCCTGCTATTATTCACAGGGATCTGAAGCCCTCCAATATCATGCTGACGGATGACGGAACGGTAAAACTGATCGATTATGACGCATCCAGAGTTTACCGGAAAGATTTGACGAGAGACACACGTCTTCTTGGAACGGACGGGTCCGCAGCACCTGAGCAGTATGGATTCAGGCAGTCGGATGGCCGAACCGACATCTATGCCCTCGGTATTCTGATCCGCCAGCTTTTTCCGGACAACAGCCGCATGCTTAAAATCGCTGACCGTGCGACTCAAATGGACCCCGACGAAAGATACCCCGACATCGAGGCTATGCGTCGCGCCGTATGCGGAAGATCTCATGGCATTCCCGGATTCCGCTCGCACACACCATGGAAGATGCTGACGGCCGTAATCGGATACATTCTTATCTTCTATTTTTCACTGACGCTCCGGGTCTATGATGTACGCACCACGGCCGAGCTCTGGGTATACAGAGTTTCCACGCTGGCCACACTGCTCAGTCTTGTTCTGATTTTTACGGATCGGAGAACCGCTGCCGCACTGATGCCTCCGACCCTCAGCCATAAAACTTTCGTCCGTGTTCTGGGTTACATCGCGGCGTCTGCCATTCTGATCGTCGGATGGCTTTTTCTCGCTGTGATCATCTGCGAAATTATGGCCGGATAGACGAACTCTGTAAAAAAGAGGTATAAGCAGCTGTGTGAATCACACGTGTAGAAATCAGTTCGGGAGAAGGATAAGTATCATGAATAACAGAAAATATTCCATAGGTCAGATGTTTCTCGGCTGGCTTCCGGGACAGCCGGGCTTTGCTCTGACTTTCATGAGTATGATTCTGGCCGGAGCGGCGTGGCTGGTACATCTGAATTTTCTGCACTTTTACCTCGGCGCACTTGTTTTTTCCGCAGCGGCGGTTGTCCTTTCCATTCAGGCATTCCGGCTGCGCAATCTGAACTTTCTGTCTATCGTGATTTTTGCCTTCTCTGTCTTCTGTGTATTTCCGGTGTACAGAGATTTCGGCATATATGTAAACGATATCTGGCATTCATCAGATTATGACTGTTCCCTGCCGGAAGCATTTCTCATATCGCTGTTTAATCTCCGGCAGCTGTGGATACTGAATCAGCAGATGTTATATTGATCAGTTGTCGTGACAGATGGGAGGATACTGAGATGTCATTCATGGATAATTTTTCAGCCGTAAAAGGTATTGCCGCAAACAAGGCAAAAAATCTGGCTTATTCTGCCAAAACTTCAGCAGCTATAGAAAATGAAAAGCACAAGCTGGACAGGGCTTACCGCGATCTCGGCGAAATGTATTACAAGAAATACCTCGATCAGACAGATCCCGAATTTCAGGATGTGGTCAGCAGAATTCAGGCTTCCGAAGAAGTAATCGATAATGAGCGGACAAAAAAACGGGAGCACGATGACCAGTCAGAGAAGGAAGAGGCGATACGCCGGCTGAGAGAATGGGCCAGCGTACGTGCCGTCAGCGCTTCTGCAGCAGAAGATCTTGAAAATTACCGGACCGCAGCTGTACAGGAAACACTTCCGACACCGGAGGCGGATATCAACGGAAGCCGGGGCGGACGAAGACTGGACTTCACTTCATAAGAGGAGAAAAAAGATGTCAATTCTGCTGACTATGGCGCCACTGGCTGTGGCTATTGCAGCAACCACGACGGGAACAGGCTATGCCACTGTGTCCGCCTTTGTTTCGGCGAATAACAAAAATATGCTGAAAGACGAGTACGGCATGAATGTACAGGAATTCACCTACCATAAAATCAAAGAAAGTCTTCCACCTGATATGAGCATTGAAACGGAAGAGGTGGATGACGACGACGCCATTCAGCTGGTTATCAATATACAGTGATACAGACAATCACTTCTTATCTCTGAGAATGTTTGTGACTTTCTCACTGATCTGATCTGCTTTCCGGGTGTAATCTGTCAGCATCTGATCCGCCTTTGCATTCAGTATCCCGGCCAGTTTACGGTCTTTCATGGATCTCGTGTTGATAAACACATTCAGGCTGGCACCAGTGAGGGCTGCTCTGAGCATCATGGCTGAAACGCCGGCATCGCTGACAGCAATTCTTGTCCCTTTCTCCGCAAATTTTTCTGTCACATCGATCGCCTCGCAGCATTTTTCCATAATCTGCAGAGGTACCAGGCAGGCTTCTTTCAGACAGGCTTCCATTACTTCTGCTTTGTGTGCCCGCTGTTCTTCTGTGTCACCAGGGAGACCATATGCCTTTGACAGCGGCGCAAACGCCCTGGCATCTGCCTGTACCAGATCCAGAAGTTCCGTCTGAATCCTCTCTGCCTGCTGCTTCAGGTCGGCAATCTCGTCCTGAACCGCTGCATATTTCTTTTTTCCCGTCGTCAGAGAGCCCACCATATTACCCAGAGCCATACCGATGGCTCCAACCAACGCCGATGCACCACCGCCACCGGGTACGGGTTCCTTCGAAGCCAGCACATCAACAAAGTCCCTCGCATTAAGCTCTGTATAATTCATTTCCCTGTGTCTCCATAACTTTTTCCGGAAAACCCTGTCCGGTCATGTCTGAGAACCACTTAAGAATTTTCAAGCGCGTTCCAGGCAAGGCCTGAGATCTGCTGAATAACAGTTACCGCCTCGTTATTGCTGCTGATATCATTGCTGAGTACGCAGAGTATATAATCCGTTTTTTCTCCGCAAATAATCGCACAGTCATTTTCCGCATATCCGAGGCCATCCCCGGCAAGCTCTCCTGTCTTATTGGCAGTGACAGCGCCGGTTCCCGCAATGCCCGCGGGGATCTTGCCTGTTCTTGTCTGCTGCTTCAGATACCCGAACATTTCATCTGACTCTGTTTTACCGACGCACTGTCCCAGATATATCTGCTGAAGCAGGCGGGCGCAGTCATCTGCAGAAGTGTAATTATCATCCCCGGCAGGTGTCTCAAGAAACAGTCTGCCCATATGTGTCTGTGTGTACCCATGATTCTGACAGTAATTATTGACGATCTCTTCTCCGGCCGATGCGTCTCCGCTGCCAAGTCCACAGACAATTTCATTTGCCGCTTCATTGGAGCTCACGGTAATCATATCGGAGACATAGTTCAGAAGACTCCTGTCAGCTTTTCCCTGATCTACCTGATCATACAGTGCTGCCATGATAAAGAGCTTCAGATCGCTCGCAGACAGCATGGACGAATCCCCGTGTACAGAAGCAGCACCTCCATCTGTCAGATCAATACAGGAGACAGACCACTGTTCACCGGCAGCTTCTCTCTCGTAGAGGAGCTCGTCCTGAATTCTTTCACACAGAAGCTGGATCTGCACATCGTTCCGCTGATCAGCCGCTGCTTCAGGAGTCGGCTCAGAAAAACTGCTGCTGGTTTCTGACGATTTCGAAACGGATGAATTTTCAGAGTTTCCACTTACAGAAGCCAGATTTTCTGCCGCTGAAGAGCTGACGCTTCCCACGCTCTCCCTGCTTTCAGCAATCACATCTGTTTCATCGGAATTGCTTTGATCAGCATTTATATCCACAGATTCAGTTGTACCGGGATCATCCTTTGAATTCGCAGCTTCAGATATGCCGGAAACCGGCTGAAGGCCGACAGAACCACTGACTGCCTTTCCGGTTCCGGTCAGAAATCGTGGCGTACATCCTGACAGACATATGACGGAAGTACACAGAATCCCTGCGGCGAGATATCGGATTTTGATATGTTTATTCAATTTGTACCCTGTTCTTCATCAAAATACTGGTCAAGACCATCCGCAATGCCAGTCACCATGGAAGTTTGAAATTCCGGATCTTCCATCGTGACGTCTTCCTGCGGATTGGTCATAAATCCCATTTCGAGAATCATAACCGGTTCCTGCGCCCAGTTAATTCCGGTCATGGTATCCGTTGTCTGGATACCCAGATTTGCAAACCCGGTCCGGCTGCAATAAGAATTCAGTACATCATCGGCCAGACGATAGCTGTCATCATATAAGGAGCCGACCCATGGATTCGACGCGGAGCCTATCAGGGCAAGCGCTCCTCTTGTACTGCTGTCTTCGGAGCCATTGGCATGTATGCGCAGATACACATCGGCACCGGACTGATTGGCAAGCTGCGCGCGCTCGGCATTGCTGATAGCCTCGTCATTGCTTGTCCGCGTAAGAACCACGTTATATCCTCTGTTCTCGAGCTCTGTCTGAAGCTGCTGAGAAATCGTCAGATTCAGCGCATATTCGCCGACACCGGAAGCTACCCCGGCAGTGCCGGAAGTCGCCTTCATCTTCATGACAGAGGATCCCGGTCCGTTGGGCTCTGTCGCACTCATATCCACACCCGGTCCCTGATGTCCTGGATCGATGGCAACCGTATGCTGTGATTCCACGGGAACCGCATTGATCGGCGTTTCATCCGATTCGTCTGCTGCTTCAGCATTATGATCATCAGACGTTTCCGTCGGAAGCGGGGTGGGGGCGGATTCAGTTGTTACAGATTCCTCTGAAGAAGAGAGGACTCTGTTCTCTTCTTCAGAGGAGGAAGATACTGCAGCTGTACTTTCAGATATTTCCGCATCATCTGACAGAGAAGCAGTGACCTCTTCAGACTCATCCGATATTCCTGAATTGGTTTTCTCTGACGCTGATACGGTTGAGATATCAGCTGAAGCTTGCTGATCTGCGCAGCAGCCTGTGATAACACAGGAAGCGAGCGCGCAGATCAGCATCAACGCTTTTGTATATGTCCTGTTTTTTTTCATAATGTCAGCCGGCATCAAGCTGGTATCCCGCCGGATCCATAGCAAATTCTTTATCGCTTAAAAATTCAGCGTTTTTCTTTTCAACATCGCTGAGCATGTCGTTGCTGAAGTCATCCGGTTCTATGGTTCCTGTGTACCAGCTCTTGCTGTCAAAGTAATTCTGCAGTTCCGGAGACTGGAATTTTCTCCCATGACGTGCATATATCTCATTTTTTGCATAATTAAGTTCCTGCAGTGTGAGACCTTCCACATCCGCATCCGTGAGCTCACGTGATGCACTGTCCGGAATAATATAATCATTATTCAGAAGATCATCATTTCCTGCGTCCGGAGAGCTGGTTGCCGAAAGAGCGGCTTCTGTATCATCGACCTGAACGTCCAGATGGTCATCTACCGTATAGTCGGCCATATGCTTGCTCACAACGGCATTATACATATCCTTGAGAGTTTTATAGCCATACAGATATACACTGGTTGTCCAGTAATCATCATTCTGCGGTTTCACTTCTACTTCAAAACCGTCATCGACGATATATCCGCTTGTGACATCGACATTGGTATTTCCATCGCCATCTGTCATCAGATTGTCAAATTCTACAGCAGCGTAATACTGATATGCCGACTGACTGCCGTCATCTGCTGTCAGGGATACGGATAATTTGTAGATCAGATCTACTGCGTTCAGCGCACTGCTGTAGTAATCCACATCCTGTGATTTATTCAGAAGGACGTAATACCCGAGATATTCAGTTCCGGTAAGATCGGCCTCACCATATGCATCGGCTGACTGCGCAGTGAACAGATCTTCCGCCTGTTGTTTCATCTGATTCATGGCATCGTCAGAAATATCTGCCGCGCCTGAGATTCCGGACAGTAACCCGGAAACGGTTACGGTTTCAGATGTTTTTGAGGGAAGTTTCCCATAAGAATCAAGGAAGCTCTCTTCATCGTAATAGTAATCGATGCTGACCGTTACCGTATCTCCGTTTGACAGGCCGTCTGACGGATCTGCGCTGATAGCGATCAGTGAATCCAGGTCCTCATCATTGCACGACACCTCTGCTGTTCCCTCCGGAGCCACGCCGGAAAAACTGACAGAGATCATATCAAACGGATCAAAGGTCTCGACCTCCTGCAGTCCGCTTACTGTATAGGTGATGTCCTCACATTTGATTTTACAGTTCAGATCATCTTCCAGTTTCCGGATATCATCATCGGACATGTCAAAACTGAAAGTAATGGTGTCGCCGTTACTGAGTTCATCTGATTTGTCCAGACTTCCGGGCTCTTCAAGATCAGAGAGCAGTCCCGCCCCGGATAAAAAGTCCATGACATCATCGACATCAACGATATTGTTCAGGGCGGAAACTCCCGGCTGCTTTTTCAGCGCCTTGTTGATAGTACTCTTGTTATCCTGATACATCTGATCAAAGTCAAATGTTGCGCTTGCCGTTCCCAGAGTATCATAGCCGCTGGCTTCGATCGTAACGTATTTTGTCAGATCAATCGTCGGTTTGTGAAGAGAGAAAACCAGAATGACAGCAACCACCGCTGCCACGGCTGCACAGATAATTATTTTTGCTGTCTTGCTGAGTGGTTTGTGAGGCACACTGGTCTGCTGATTCCGGCCATAATAATTCTGCTGATATGGATTATTTCCCGGCGCATATGCATAATTACCAGGCTGACCTGGATTTGGCTGGCCTGCGGTTTGCTGACCTGCGGTTGGCCGGCCTGCACCTGACTGAGCCGAATACGGCTGACCTGCATTTGCCTGGGCCTGCTGCCCGGCATTGTTCTCCGGCGCGTAGCTGTTCTGTCTGTGATTGGGCGTATACCGCCAGTGCTGCACGCTCTGCTGTGGACCAGGTCCGGAAAAAGCTGTTTCATTATGCTGAACAGGCGGCGCCGCCGGATCCGGCTCTCTTGAGGAAGCTGCTGCCTGTTCCGGTTCTCTTGCAGAAGCTGCTGCCTGTTCCGGCTCTCTTGCAGAAGCCGCTGCCTGTTCCGGCTCTCTTGCAGAAGCCGCTGCCTGTTCCGGTTCCGGCGTACTGTCTTCTGCATGTTCCGGAATTTCCGGGATTTTCGCGCCGCAATGAGGACAGAACTTTGCATCATCAGGAATCTGAGTTCCACAATTATCGCAATACATATTTTACCTCCCTCTCATCAGGCTTTTTATTCATAATTGCCCAGGAAGCTGAAAAGTGATCCCAGATCACCGGCCAGACTTGATACCATACTGCGTGCCAGTGCATTGATAATAATCGCCAGTATTACAATAATGATGACGTTGAAAAGAAGGCAGATCCAGAAGGAGCGATTTGGATTATTTTCAGTTACCACTGCCAGTACAACGCCCTGCATGATCACCGAAACAAGAAACGTAAGGAAGATAAAGAATAATACAAGTGATACGCTTCCCGCGAGTATGAAAAGGCCTGTTGCCAGCAGACATATGCTTTCAAATACCGTTGAGGCGCAGGTAACACCAAGTGCTTTGCCAAACGGGATACCTTCTTCACGGTTATATAACCAGACACCGAAAGCATAAATCACTTTACAGAGAGCAGCTACTGCCATCACGCCGAAGCCCACGCCAAATGCACTGGAGCCGCCAAGGAGATTCGACAGAGAGCCCCATAAAATCAGCAGTATGATAATGAGATACACGCCTCCGAACAGGAACTGATACCTGTAGTCATTCTCATTTTTGGCATACCAGATGGCATCTACCGGCGTCTTAAACATCATTTTCAGGAACTGCCCCATGCGTTTGAATGCGCTGGGCTGGGCAGGCCTGTAGCTGTTATATCCGTACTGGCCATTCGGCTGCTGTGGAATGCTGCCTGCCTGCTGACGATATGTATCCTGCTGATACTGCTGGTACTGCTGCTGACCGTTTTGTGCATCATTTGCCGCATTCATATTCCCCGTACCGCCAAGGTCACCGGGTGTATATGCCATATTCCGGGCATCATTCGCCTGATCCTGCTGTACAGAAGATGCCTCCTGCCTGCGGGCAGCCTGACTTTCAGGACAATCACACACTTCACCCTCTTTTAACTGCTTTCCACAATACGGACAAAACATCTCTTACCTCCCTTTCTGCTGTCACTGACAACATCGTGTTTAAAATTCACACATTTCATCTGCAAATTAACTGACCAATTGCAAATATGTATATACGTTTTTCTTATGTTGAAGAGTACATTGATCGGCTGTGTGAATAATCAGACAAATTATATTTATTAGATTTGATTTAATAAAAATTCGAAAACAATTAAAAATATTATAGCACAAATGTTTACTGACGGAATTACAAATGTGAATCTGACGCGTCCCCGTTCTCCCCGATCTCCGACAGATTTTTCTGCAGATAATCCGGAATATCCGGTATCAGTTCAACGTAGACCTGCTGAAATTCACCCCGGAGGTCCATCTCTATATGCGAGCGGACAGCAGCCCAGCGCCGGAGGTCAATGGTATCCGTCACTCTGTCCGGCGCGATATACACCTCAATCCAAATCTTCCGTCCCGTCTGGATCACATCGAGAAATGAACAGGTATACGGGTGATTTTCCAGTGCTCTGTCCACGATCTCCCGGATATGTTCCATTGTCTCTGCGTCTGGTGCAAAGAGCACCAGATTTCGGAAACCGTTCATAAGCGATCTGATCGGCTCCCGGATCAGAAAGAGGGCCATCACGATGGCGACAACCGAGTCAATATACGGCAGAATCACACGGGCCTGTGTATGCCGCAGCAGTATCTCGGAAAAAAATGCAGCCGAAACGCCGAGGCTTCCCGCGATATCCTGTTTCCAGAGAAAAAGCTCTGCCTGAATCGTCGGTGTTATCTGCGGGCCGCTTTTTTTCCTGAGGAACAGATAGACGGCCACACACAGGAACCCTATGATCATTTCGTATGTGCCGACGCTGTTGAACGAGACGACATGTCCTCCCGCCAGGATCTGCCGGATATTCTTATAGATCATTACGATGATCACGGCCAGAAGCGCGCCGTATTTTATGATCAGAAACAGGGACTCCACCTGCGCATACCCATACGGGCGGCGTTCTGTCACAGGTTTGTACAGGAGCGGCACCAGAACAAGAAACGGTCCGAGCAGTATCAGATCTGCCACATCAAAAACGCCGTCCATCAAAATTGAATAAGAATGCAGCAGCGCCGCCATGGCGATCTCCGTCACGGTGAACAGCAGGCTGCAGATGAAGGAAAAACGCAGAAGTTTCTCTTCTCTTTTTTCGCTCTGTGGCATTCCCGGGTTTTTATCGTCCATATATCATCCTCTGCGCCTTTGCATTCTTTTATATTTTGATGTGGGTGTCATATCTCTCACGCTGAAAACCTGCGCTGTTTTCCTTTTTGCAGGCTTTGTCAGCAGGTTAACGGCATCTGTTTATCAAAATGGTAACATATCAGCATAAAGAATGCACACCCATAAAGCGACAAAACAGCGGCCACCAGAGCTTTCGCTCCTATGGCCGCATCTCTCCATAATCAATATCTGTTTCCTGTATGGCCTGAGAACAAGCTCCTTTAGTTTCCATCTGACCAATAATGACCAGATCAGAAACAGGGGCCCTGCTCAGTGCTCATACCAGCCGACAGGCCCGGGATTCAGATTGATATTGATCTGCTTGATCTCCTGATACTCTTCCAGTCCGTGTACGCCGAGCTCACGGCCGATGCCGCTCATCTTATAACCGCCCCATGGCGCCTCTGTAAAGCAGGGATTGTAGCAGTTCACCCAGGTGATGCCCGCCCGCAGCTCTTATATCCGGTTTCTTCTGTCACACCACTTCAGCAGACAGGAAAGCTTGATACTACACAACTGCTCCGGATCGCGCCGCTTTACCACTGCACCAATTTAAAATTATTGAATGCATGGATCAGAAAAAAATGTATGACAGATTTCATGACTTCTGTCAGATCACTGATCGTCTTTAATCTATGCCTTAAGAAATTTGAAATCATCAGCATCCTCTTCCATCGAGACTGCAGGTTGCGCCTTCCGCCGGTCTTGACTTCAGGCCAACCTCTTCCGGAGACAGTGTGACGGTGCCATCCTCAAGCACGAAGCATGGAATTCCCACGCTGCCGCTTCTTTTTGCATCATCAAACACTGGACTGTTATCCCTTATACGGGTAAAAGCCTTCATATACTTAATATGCTCACCGATATCGATCCGACGGAAAGATTTGTTATCCTTCATCTGCTCTTCCACATAGGCACAATCCGGACAGGTTGGCATCTCGAATACCGTAATCATCGAAAGATCTTCCTGCTCTGCGTAAGCTGAGTTCTTCTGAAACAGCCCTGCCGCATAGGAGCAAAACGGCTTCACTTTAACCCCCGCTTCCATTGCCTGATGCATCAGAATATCTACCAGCGATCGCGCGATACCCTGTCCGCCATACGCCGGATCCACATCTGTGTGTGTAATAATCCAGAAGCTGCCGGGATTCACATAATTGCAGCTTCCTACACATTTGCTTCCATCATAGGCAGCAACACGTTTCTGTTCTTCTTCATAATTGAATCTGATATTCGCCATAAATTTCTTCTCTCCTTCTATATTATTTCTATATTCCGCCTCAATAAACCAATTTTACCACTGATCAGAGGGATGAGATTTCAGTCCTGACTTATTATGATCTGTCCAGGACCAATGATGTGCCGATCTGTATCCACTGCGGACAGTGCGCGAACGTCTGCCCTGTGGATTCAATTACTGAGAAGAGCGAAATTGATGCCCTGAAAGCGGCGATTGCTGATCCGGAAAAAATAGTGATTGTCTCTACCTCACCATCTGTCCGTGTTTCCCTCAGTGAGGGGTTCGGAGAGGCTCCGGGTACATTCTCCGAGGGAAAAATGGTTGCCTTGCTCCGGGCTCTTGGCGTCGACATTGTGCTGGACACGGACTTTGCAGCAGATATGACCATAGTCGAAGAAGCTTCAGAACTTCTCTCACGTGTGACGAAGAAGAGTGCGCCGCTGCCGCAGTTCACATCGTGCTGCCCGGCCTGGGTAAAATTTGCAGAGACTTACTATCCGGATCTGTTGCCGAACATTTCCTCAGCAAAGAGCCCGATCGGTATGCAGGGACCGACCATCAAGACCTGGTACGCCAAGAAACAGGGCATCGATCCGAAAAAAATCGTGAACGTGTGCCTGACCCCATGCACAGCAAAGAAGTTTGAGATCCGCCGCGAAGAAATGAACAGTTCCGCTGCTTACTGGAATGAGCCTTCTCTCCGTGATATGGATCTCTGCATCACTACCAGAGAGCTCATTGCCTGGGCAAAAAATGCAGGCATCGATTATAAGGGACTTCCGGACTCGGATTTTGATTCCCTGATGTCTGAGAAGAGCGGCGCCGGTGTGATCTTCGGTGCAGCCGGCGGTGTCATGGAAGCTGCTCTCAGGGCAGCGTACGAATACCTCAACAATAAACCGGCACCGAAGAACCTTCTCCAGCTTTCTGCGGTCCGGGGATATAAAAAAATCCGGACAGCTTCCGTGCAGCTCACAGACTCACTTGCTGTCCGTGTTGCGGTGATCTACGGAACTGCGAATGTGCGACATTTCCTTGAAGAACAGAAGCTCAGCGACTTTGATTTCATTGAAGTCATGACATGCCCGGGCGGCTGCATGGGCGGTGGCGGTCAGCCGAAGCATCTTGAAACTGCAGATGACGCGAGAAAAGAACGCATCCAGGGACTTTATGCAAAAGATGCGGCAATGGATGAGAAGGTAAGTACGAGAAACCAGGAACTGAACGACCTGTATGCATCTTTTTATGAGAAGCCTCTTTCGGATCTTGCCGAAAAGCTCCTGCACACGTCCTATCACACCAGAGAGAACGACCTCGGAGAGAGTGCGGAAAAATACAGGAAGCTGAAGGAACAGAAGAACCCGGAGAGCGACTATGCGGAAGTCACGAAGCCGGGAGATAAAAAGAAAAAATGGAAGTGCCGGATCTGCGGCTATGTCTATGAAGGAGAAGAGCCGCCGAGAGAGTGTCCGGTATGCCATCAGGGCGCTGAAGTCTTTGAGGAAATCTGAAATGATTTTATAGAATCGAGTAGGAGGCGGTGATTAGCCGCCGTCCTCTCACAGCACCGTGCGTACCGTTCGGTACACGACGCGTCCGGGGCAGTTTCCACTGCTTCCAGATACACATGCGTATTCTTCGATACAGCCACCCGTTCAGATTTCCGATGTTGGTTTTCATGTCTGCTATTCCGTAATAGTTAAGCCATCCGGGATCCAGTTCATCTGTTGAATCTATATTGCCAGGGTTGAACTATACCGTCAATATTTTTTCTGCGATAAAAAACAACCGCTTCGATCTTCCGTCATTGAATCAATGACGCTGCTCATTTTGACGAGTTCCTGAAATAACAGCTTTATTTCTTTTCCTGTACTCCTGTGGGGTGCAGTAGTAATACCGCCGGAACAGATATGAGAAATTGCTTGGGCTGTCAATTCCGCACCGGGATGCTATATCCGCAATGGCAGCTCTTCCTTCTGTCAGCATGCCAGCGCCCTTTTCTATCCGGTATTTCATCAGATACTGGACCGGCGACGTGCGGATCATTCTCTGAAACAGCCTCTGGCATTCCCTGCCGCTGATGCCTGCTGCTGCGGCGATATCTCTCAGTCCTATGGGTTCACTGTAGTGCTGATCAATAAATTTCAGCAGCAAATGTATCCTGATATCATCATCGTTCTCAGATTCCCCGGCGCGATCGAAATCATCCCTGAACAACTCCGCCGCGTACAGAAGAAAATGAGATAAAAGTTCCCTGACTTTGAACTCATAGCCGAATCCCTCAGTTTTCATGGCTTCCATGGCATTTTCAAAGTCACAGATGAGATCAGGTCTGTCTGTGCCATCGATCAGAATTCCCTTAAATCCCCGGCACCTGGTCAACGGAAGTATATATCTTCTGGCAAAAACCGATTTCTCTTCCCCCGATAACAATTCCCCGGAAAAAACAAACGACGCAAGCACAGCTTCTTCACGGGCTCTGCAGAAATGCAGTATATTGGAATTGATCAGATACAGATTCTGCCCGTAAAGGTTCACCTGATCATCCGGAACCTGTATTTCCATCCGGCCCCTGGGTACGGAGATCAGCTCAAATTCCCTGTGCCAGTGCCACGGAATATCATCCTCCGGAATGCACGCATGATGTTCCCAATAAGCAGCCACCGGAAATTCTTTTGTGCCATGTTCCTTCTCTTCCTCCAATGATCTGCTCAGATTCATATCACAGCTGTCGATGATCACGCTTTGTTTACTCCTTTCGCAGGCAGGAAATCTCGCACGTTCTCACGGCTGCCTCCTGATCGGCCCCCGATAATTATTGTCGCTGCCTGATCAGCTTCGAATAATTACTGCTGCTGCCCGATCAGATCTCTGATCGGCCAGGTTGATGGCAACCGCATAAAACTTGTCGCTTTTTTTATATCATACGTCGCAGATTCGATTGAAGCAACTATTCTTTGTCGTTATTATTCTATTGTATTAAACGTCGACACGCGGACAGTTCTGGGCGTACGAATTACGCACATAAAACCTGTCCACCCGTCATACGGGCTTCGCCCGCGCGACAACATTTACATCCATGAGGTGCCAATATGTTTCAGATTCTCTTAGCCGTCATCTATCTGTCCTTCATCAGCCTGGGGCTTCCGGATTCTCTCCTGGGATCCGCCTGGCCATCCATGTACCCGGAATTCTCCGTCCCGGTTTCCTATGCCGGAATCATTTCCATGATCATCGCGGCCGGTACGATTTTTTCCTCTCTGCAGAGTGACCGCCTGACAAAAAAGCTTGGGACCGGCAGAGTGACCGCGATCAGCGTCGGCATCACGTGTGCGGCTCTCTTCGGCTTCTCCTTCAGCCACAGCTTTGTGCTGCTTGCGCTGTGGGCCATTCCATACGGGCTCGGCGCCGGCGCGGTCGATGCCTCGCTGAATAACTATGTAGCGCTTCACTACAAAAGCCGCCATATGAGCTGGCTCCACTGCATGTGGGGAGTAGGCGCCTCTCTCGGACCTTACGTGATGGGCTATGCCATCGGACACGGGCAGGGCTGGAATATGGGATACCGCTATATCGGCTTCTTCCAGATCGTCCTGACGGCCATCCTGATCTTCTCCATCCCGCTCTGGAAGAAAAATACAACGGAAGCGGCAGATGCTTCTGATAAATCCGACGCGCCCGAAAAGCCGCTGTCACTTCCTGAGATTTTCCGCATTCCCGGAGCAAAGGAAGTCATGATCACATTTTTCTGCTACTGTGCGATCGAACAGACAACCGGACTGTGGGCTGCAAGCTACCTGGTTCTCCGCTGGAATGTAAATGCTGAGACGGCTGCCGGCTTTGCCAGCATGTTCTTCATCGGCATCACGATCGGCCGCGCCATCAACGGATTCCTGACCTTTAAACTGTCCGATACAGCTCTGATACGGCTGGGTCAGGCGGTCATTCTTTGCGGTTCCCTGATGATACTGATCCCGATTTCTTCCTCAGTTGCCCTTGCCGGCCTGATCGTCATCGGTCTCGGCTGTGCGCCGATCTATCCCTCTGTGATCCATTCAACGCCTGCTCACTTCGGCGCTGACAAATCGCAGGCGATCATCGGTGTGCAGATGGCCTCTGCCTATATGGGAACCCTGCTGATGCCGCCTTTATTCGGTCTGATTGCAAACTATATCAGCATTACACTCTTCCCCGTTTATCTCATCCTGATTCTGGTACTGATGGTTGTCATGCATGAAAGACTGGTGAAGAAGACAGCAGACCTGTTCCCGGATGCACGATTTCAAAGGAAGTAAGTGGCGGGAATAACGGCATCACTTATTTTTCTCTCTCGAAGGGAACGGATATCACAACAACAGTTGTTGTACATGTGTATATATAACATCCTCTCTGCCACCTTCAGTATGGTGTCGATATGTCGACCGACAGCCCTGCCATATGGTGCGTAGGACCCGCTTCACTCCACTTATCACAGAATTCACGCGCCGGATACGTGAATATCAGCTATTTCTTCCGGGAGTTCAGAAAACAGTACGGCATGACACCCGCAAAGTATCGCAGAGATCACGGGAACGACGGGAAAGTCAGGCTGTAACAGATCATCGTTTATTCGACCGTATCCAGATCTTCTGCTCCTCTGCCGCCCGGATCAGTTCATCCCTGAAATCCGGATGCGCGATGGAAACCAGCATCTCCGCACGTTCCCAGGTCGACCGCCCGGCCAGATTGGCCACGCCATACTCCGTGACAATGAAGTAGGCCTGACTTCTCGGATCTGTGATAATGTCGCCATGAAAATAAGGAACAATGGTCGAATGCCGCACGCCATTTCTGTCGACAAAAGTCGATGGCATACAGATAAATGCCTTCCCTCCCGGTGACATGGATGCACCCGTCAGATAATCAAGCTGGCCACCGGTTCCGCTGATCTGGCGCAGGCCTGCGCTCTCACTGCAGATCTGACCATAAAGGTCGACTGCAATACAGCTGTTGATGGAAATCATGTTGTGAAAGGTACCGATAACCTCCGGCGAATTCACATAGGAAATCGGTGCCACCGCGACAAACGGATTCCTGTCCGCCCACCGGTACAGCTCTGCCGAACCGAAAAGCATGCCGGTCACACCCTTGTTCCTGAAGAAGTTCTTTGCCCGGTTTGTCAGCTTACCGGCCTTATACAGGTCGAGATAGGCATCGCCGCAAAGCTCTGTATGCATGCCGAGGTCACTGACATCAGACCCGGCAAGCCTTTTCCCGATAATCGTCGGCAGAGCACCGATTCCGAGCTGCAGCGTCGCCCCGTCTGTAATATACGGAATAATATAATCCGCAATCCGTTTCTCAGCCTCTGTCGCCGGCTGCGCCGGAAATTCCGGCAGCGGTCCGTGCTCCCCCTCAACGACGTAATCCACCTCAGAGATGTGAATGCTGTCTTCAAACAGGCCGTAGATATACGGAAGATTTTCATTTACTTCCAGAATAACGATATCTGCCTTGTCAAGTATCCCTCTTGCAACGCCCGTCGCGCAGGACAGGTTAAAAAATCCATGCTTATCCATCGGCGGTACGCTGATCATCGCGACATTGACCGTCAGAAAATGCGTATAATACGCTGTGACATTCCGGAAGACCATCGGAATAAAATTGCACAGATTTCTGTCGCACAGGCTTCTTTCGTAGGCAGAACAGTGCCAGCTGTTGTAGATGAAATGCTCCCGCTTCGGATCACACTCGACAGCCTCGATCGGGCCAAAAATAAGATTGCCGCGGATTTTTACGTCATGCAGCTCGTCCTTTCTTTCTGCAAGCGCTCTGTCGAGCAGCACCGGAAAGCCGAGATTCGATGTATAGTCGACCCAGTCGCCGCTTTTGACAGCTTTCACTGCCTCCTCCGGCGTACGGAGCTTCTGACGGTATTCTTCCTGGTAATTCAGATTCATGAAGCACTCCTCTTCTTCGGGTTTTCTCAATATTCTATATTTCCGGACCGCTTGTATTCTGTACCCGGATCTGCAACCATGTCCATATCGTATGTCTCATTCACATACTGGTTCAATCTGTCCGAATAAGCACTGACGCGTTCTCCCATGTCATTGTTATCAGCCCAAAGCTCGCACTGCGTCATCACAGTCGCCACCGCATCATCCATACCTTCCGGCGGATATCTGTGACGCTTCAGAAGCCGCTTGATCAGCATCCGCATCTTCGCGCGGGCAGAATCCCGTTTCTGCCAGTCTATCGTTCGGTTCTTGCGGAGGGTATCTGCCAGTTCCTTTGTAATCGCAATCAGTTCCTCATTTTCATAAAAATCCTTAATGGCCTGCGGCCTGGTAAGTGCATCATAGAAGGCAAGCTCGTCAGCTGTAAGCCCCAGCTTCTCTCCCTCCTTCTGCGCAGCCTGGATCTGCCTGGCGAGCTTCAGCATTTCTTCAATGACCTGCTCATTCGTAAGCATTCCATTAAGGTATTTATTCATCGCCTGCTGCAGAATCTCGCTGAACTTCTCAGACTTAACCACATTTGTGTGTTTGTACACAACCACCTGTTCTGCAATAAGCTTCTTGAGAAGCTCTACCGCAAGGTTCTTTTCCTTCATATTGGCGATCTCCTGAAGGAAATTTGGATCAAATAGCGAAAATTCGCTGTTAGCATCCTGGAAAAGGTTAATTACCCCGTCACTGTGAATACTGGCCTTCAGGAGATTGTTGATACGGGCGTTCATTACGCAGATACAGTTGTAGATGAACATGGACGGTATCTCGTGCATGTAATTTCTGATCTGTGTATAGGCTTCTGACGCATCGGTTTCTTCCCGCGATGGGCTCTTGAGTTCCATCAGCACGACCGGAAGGCCGTTCAGGAATAGAAGTACATCTGGGCGCTTATTGCTGTTCTCGATGAATGTCCACTGATTGGCGATGACGAAGGAGTTGTTGTCAGGATTTCTGTAGTCAACCAGATAGATGAGCCCGGCGCGTTCTTCGCTTCCGACGAGATAGCGCACTTCAATACCATGCTGAATATAGTCCATGAAGACAGCATTCTTCTGGACAAGATCCGCATTATCAAAATTTTTCAGCTTGAAAAGCGCCTCATGGATTGCGTTCTCCGGCATGTCCGGATTGATGCGGCGAATTGCATCGTCCAGTTCTTTCTCATAGAGCGGATCCTTATAATTCCGGTCAACATCCGGACCATAGACATGCCGCCAGCCCATATCCTCGAACAGTTCTATGATCGTATTCTCATAGTCTGCTTCGGTATAAATACCTGACATAAGATATTCCTCATTTTTAGTGAATGCCTTTTTCCAGCTCTTCCACCAGATATTCATCACTCATGCAATGCATATCGGAAATTCCGTCTCTCATCAGCTGATAAGTTTCAGATTGATAAAAAATCCTGAGTGCCTCATCCAACGAAATACCGTTTTGATCTGAAAGCAGCTTAATAATACGCGCATATTTTTTCTGTAAAAGTATCGGATTTGCTGTCATAGAATTTCACTTCCCTCAAAACACAGCAGCCTAAGTGCTTTCTCTGTTCTAAAACAATATTGAAGATTTGGCTTTTCAAACTTAAGTCTCTTTATTGCCTCATTTTTATCAATAAGTCCGTCAAAAAAGAGCTCAACTGTATTAAAAACCTTATCGTTTGCTACGCCGCCTGTCACCAGATCATAATCAGAGTAATCCTTCCCGCGCCTGCATTTCAAAATGAAATCAAGCCACTCGTCGGAATATGATTCAAATTCAAGCATCCTCAGCTCTGACTTCATTTTATCATCAAACGAATATATCGAAACGACCCCAGGTTTTTGTTCCCGCATAAATTTGCGGCACCATTTCGCTGCCTGTTCATATAAGGGTGTCACATAGAACCCCGGGCAAAAATCGACATTTCTCCTTGAGTGATTTAGATCCGGTTCAGAAACTTCTTTAAAAGAGCCATGATACAAAATCATATTTTTACTCCCCGTTCTTTCATGACGGCAATGATATCGTCAACAATATATTCTTTGTCCTGCGTGTGAAGGATATCATATTCAGGAACGATATAGCCGTTCAGAATACCGCTTTTTTCAAAAACATCATACACATGAGCAGCATTGACCCCGAGCCTTTCAGCCACATTTTCGATACAGAAAACAACAAATTCAAGCTCATCCGAATTTTTAATTTTTTCATCTGAAAAAGTCTGCATAGTCCATTTCCCAAAAAAATATATGAGTTGCTTTATTAACTGTTCGCATTCGTTTCTATAAACTTATTTCGTATACACGGGAATTCGGCTCCGGCTTCAGGATGGCAACCAGAGTTTTGACGATGCTTGACGGGGTATAGAATTCCCCGCCGCCGACGCCTTCCTTCTCAGCAAACTGTGCGATGCAATACTCGTAAGTCCGCCCGAGTAAGTCCTCACTCGCCTGCGTATCCGACATATCAATATTATTCGTGAAGATATCTACGACTTCACCTAAAACCTTCTTATCAAGATCCGGTGAGGCATAATTTTTCGGCAGTACACCTTTAAGGCTCTTGTTGTCGTCTTCGATGGCACGCATCGCTGCATCGATGACCGTACCAATCTCCGGTGTATGCGCTGCCGACGCGATCGTCTCCCAGCGCGCCTCCTTCGGAACGAAGAAAATGTTGTCCATCAGATAGGCGTCCGGATCGTCCTCGAATCCATCTCCATCCGCTACAAGCTTTTTGTACTGTGCATCGAACGCCGCAGAGATGTAGCGCAGAAAAATAAGGCCGATAATGACTTTTCTATATTCCGCCGCCGGGATATGTCCCCATAAGACGCAAGCGGCATCCCAGATCTGTTTTTCAAAGCCAATATTGGCATTTGTTTTTTCTGCCATCTTATATTCCTCCATTACCATCCGGCAATAAACCACGATTCCACCATGCTGCTTCACTCGTTTAAAAGTGATATTTTTTATTATATCAGATACAGAAGATCAGTTCAGCGTCTAATGACGGGCATTACCACTTCCGATAGAATCATCTCCTCGAGCTGCTGGAAGGGCAATGATTGTCACGATAATCAGGACAATAATCGTTACCACACCCAATACCATAAACAGATTTGCAAGGCGCATGAGACTCTTGCCAATTTCGGAATTTTCCCTCTTTGGACCAATCCATTTGCGAAGGATGACCCCAACAATTCCATACACAACAAATATCGACGGGAGATATGCGCCTGGATCAACCATGAAGCGAAACAGAGTGATGAGAATAATGATATATACGATTCTAAGCGCCTTATGTATGGGATCGGATGGCTTCTTTTCATGTTCATGAGACAGATAGTCACGTGTCAATTCATCCGGAGCCTCGATATGGACCGTGTCTGTTTTCCGATCAAACAGGAAGAAATAAAAACCCGGAATACGGATAAAGAAATGAAACACGGCAGCCATAATAAGCACGAAGATCATCACATGCCTGATGAGCAGCATATTTACAAAAAAGGCAATCGTACCGATATTCACCGCCCTCGTTCTTTTTTCCGGCTCCAGCCATTTCAGTTCTTTGTTCAACGGAAAAAGAAACGCAATTCCAATCAGACTGAATACGCCAAGCATATAAAAAATCGTTGGGTCATCTACCCTTACTATATTTGCTATTATTGTCGGAATCCACTCGATAACTCCCAGTATCAGAGACATTTTTGCGTAGTGTTCTGCTTTATCCTGTGAAGACATCCTGCCTGGGTCTTTACCAAATTCGGAAACAACATCGGAAGCCGTATCCGATATGACCTGTTTCACTTTTTCAACAGTATCTTTTTCCATTTTGCTCCCTTTGCATGCTAGATGCCACAGTATTGTATAAGTCTACGCGCCGCTCCGCACTGCGTGCTCTCGCGTCGCTACAGGTAAGCCCGACTTCGTCGGGCTATCGCGGCGTTCGCCTCAGAGCGATGAGCACTTGCTGAGAGCGACCGAAGGGAAGCTCGAAGCTTACGTGCGACGCCTGTCGGCGCAGTTAACGAGCTTGCGAGTTTACAAGCCGACCGTATCACGCTTCGCGTGTACGGATGCGGCTCACTGCCCGCGTATATTCGCGTTCTCGCTGTGTTTCACACAGCTCTACGCTCATACCTGTTATCGTCGCAAAGCCATAGTCGGCCTTGCGCACCCTTCGGGTGTGCAGTCCGCCTCTGGCATGCGACGGACTTATACAATAAAAAAAATATCAGCATCCTGTATCTTTAAAGGCCTAACGATACAGAATCTGATATTCAACCGGAGATTGCTCAGCATCTCCACGGAACCACCCGGCAGCGGTTATTCACAAAGAAGCAAACTTTATCAAAACGGGAAAGCAGTGTCAAGACTTTACCTTGTAAATATGCATTTCATCAGTGATGCTACAGTAATTGACAGCATCTGATACAATGTATGATAGTTTTGTATATCGAGGTGATTATTATCCAGTCCGCTGCTTCCAGTAAAAATGAATACCTGATTTATGAAAACCCGATGAAGGCGCTTATGCTCTTTGCGCTGCCGATGATCTTCGGCAACCTGTTTCAGCAGATCTATAATATCGCCGACTCCGTGATCGTCGGCCGTTTTGTCGGTCAGAATGCCCTTGCCGCTGTCGGAGCTTCCAGCGCGCTGACGAATGTCTTTATCTGCATAGCTGTCGGAGCCGGAACTGGTGCCTCAGTCCTCGTGAGCCAGTGGTTCGGCAGCCGTGACTATAAGAGGATGAAGTGCGCCGTTTCCACCTCCATTCTCTTTTTCCTCGTGCTCAGTATTCTTCTGGGGATCGTCGGTTTTATTTTCAGCCGGCCGATCATGCGGATCCTGCACACGCCGGAAGAAGTCATGGACATGGCAACCGTCTACCTGCGCGTATACTTTGCAGGTTTTCCTTTTCTTTTTATGTACAATATCCTGGCGAGCATGTTCAACGCCATCGGAAATTCACGGAGCCCGCTGTACTTTCTGATCTTTTCCTCCGCACTCAATGTCGGACTGGATCTCTATATGGTTATCAGCCTCGGGATGGGTGTCTTCGGTGCGGCACTGGCCACGCTGATCGCACAGGGCATCTCGACGGCTCTTTCGTTTTTTGTGTTTCTCCGGACCATGCGGCAGTATCCATCAGCCAGTCAGATCTTTTCCTGGCCCGTTCTTCGTCGGATCCTCGCCTTCGCTGTTCCCTCCATCATTCAGCAGTCGACCGTATCGATCGGCATGATGCTGGTGCAGTCGGTCGTCAATATTTTTGGTCCTGATGCGCTTGCCGGCTTCTCCGCTGCTGCCCGGATCGAGAATCTGATCGCCGTAATCTGGGTCTCCGTCGGAAATGCCGTTTCTCCTTTCACCGCGCAGAACTATGGTGCCCGCAAAAATGACCGCATTCCGCAGGGATATCATGCTGCCCTGCTGCTCGACCTCATTTTTGCTGCAGCTGTTTTTCTTCTTGTCGTGCCCCCTGCACGCCGGATCGCGGCACTCTTCCTCGGGGACAGCGGAACAGCGGAAGCTTATACCGTCGCGGTCAGCTATATGCGCTGGATCGGCATTTTCTGCTTTTTCCTCGGTGCAAAAATGGCCACTGACGGTGTCCTGAAGGGAATCGGATCCATGAAAATCTTCATGATCGCCAATCTGTGCAATCTGACGATCCGCGTAAGCGCCGCGATGCTCCTGGCGCCGCGCTTCGGCATCAGCTTCGTCTGGTATCCGGTGCCGGCTGGCTGGGTTACAAATATCCTGATTTCCCATGCAGCATATCGAAAATTTGTGAGAGGAAATGGCTGCTGTTAACTATATATAATCGAAAATCCCCTGGATCGCATCTGATATGTTCATGAGCTCTTCTATTGGCAGACTGCCAGTTTTTTTATAGCCACGAACGGATAAATCCAGCAGTGCCAGCTTTTCACATTGCACATAACCCTCAAATTCGGTTGAATCCGTCCATATGTGAAGCGGGCCCGGAGCAGAATTTCGGATAATCGGGCAGGCAATGATTTCACCGCTGGTGTTGAAAAAATCCTTGCTTACTACAAGTACGGGATGTTTTATATTCTCTACCTTGAGGATGTCGCCCTGGGATACTGTATTCATTACCATACCTCTCTGCCGACGGGATTCCCCCAATCATATTCACCGTCAAGATTTAATTCTCCGTCATAGGCTGAAGCACGCTCTTCCAGTGATTTATGGCGAAACGGCTTTGACAAAGTGATGACGCCATCTTTTACCGTAACATCCAAAGTATCATTTAATGAAATCCCTGCACTTTTCAATACATCTTTGGGTAAGCGGATTCCCTGACTGTTTCCCCATTCTTTCACCTGTGCCTGCATAAAGAGCCTCCTTTTCGTATATACATAGTATATACGCCTATTCGTAAAATAACAAACTTAAAGTTCAAACATGCTCTTCATTTCTTCCGGATCATGTGTCATCAGAACGGCTTCACATCTCGCATCCATCGCAAATCTTGTGTTTCCTTCCTCTGAAGAGCCCTGTGAATGCCAGTGGATTTTTCGATTTGTCTGAGAACGGAAGCGCCTCGTCAACAACGGTACTTCCGCACGGAAGCACATGTACCTTAATCATTTCCGCTCCTGTCCGGCAGAGCGCACATTATCTGCTTTGCGTGTTCAAGCATCTTAATCAGATCGTTGATTGCCTCCGCATCTTCATTGAAATAATAAAAGTTTTTTGTCCCCTCACGGCGCATTTTCAGAATCCCCACATCTTTCAGAATCTGCAGATGATGTGATACCGCCGGTCTGTATACTGTCTTACAGAATGTCTGTTTTTCATCGCTTCCATCAGATCCATAGTTATATCCTCCGTTTTAATGCGTATGTTTGTTTAATTGTTTAAACCATTATGCCACAGAATGTCATAATAAGATCAATGCTAAAGCAAATCGAGACGAATGCTCCATATTTTATCTGCGTCCTGATTTTTCTGCCGTTCACCGCGATATACTGTAAAATATTATTTCGATCACTCGAACTTCTGCAGAACCCTGAATGCAATGAGCATAGCTGCGCCCGTGAGCTATCTGCCATGTGAATCAGATATGTGAATCATCAGATATATAAATCAGACAAGGGAGACCATTTTGATAAATTCCAAATCAGCATTTTTTCTGGAGTTCGCCCCTATGGAAGGGATCACAACAGCCGCCTTCCGCAGTGCGCACCAAACAGTTTTCGGCGGCGCCGACCGTTATCATTCATCCGCGTGTAAGAGCAGAATTTTATTCCGGCAGTGTGCACATGGACATTTTCCGGGACATGTGCAGCGAGAGTACAAATCCCGTCTGTTACAACGGGGATATTCTCTCTGTGTCCGACGCCAGACGCGTTCGGGAGCTGTGCGCACCTGCAGGCATCATGATCGGGCGCGGGGCCGTCAGGAATCCTTCACTTTTCCGCATGATCTGTACTGCAGCAGACGACCGGCAGCCTGACAGTACATTAACGCCGGCAAAAAGTAACACAGCTGCGCCTTCAAATAACGATACGGAAACGCCCTCAAAAAAAGACACAGCTGCGCCTTCCAGAGACGAGATCCAGTGTTTCCTGCAGCTGCTTCTTTCCAGCACAGCCCAGGATATCAGAGAGGAAAAGAATCAGTTCTCGAAGATGAAAGATGTCTGGGTTTACCTGGGCACCCTCTTTCAGGACAGTTCGCGTCCGTTGAAAAAGATCATGAAGGCCAGTCATCTCACCGAATATCAGGCAGCTGTTGAAGAACTGCTGACACACGATATCAGCCCGGTTCCATAAAAGCCTCCAATCCATAGCTAATAAAGTCCGGTGGCGCTGCCGATATAGTAATCATATAAAAATGTGGAATGTGGAGGATTACGAATGGCCGGTTTTGAATCGATCACATCACTGAACAGCTATGTGCGGACAAACGAGATGACCCGCAAATGGACGCTCAAAAAAGATACTGGTGATATGACAGCAGATGGAACCATGTCCGTCTCCGAAGCATGGCGCCAGAAGAAAAATGCTCAGGACAAACTGATCATGCAGGGTCTGATTTCCGATCAGGACAAGCAAAAGGAAAATGATAAGATGACAGCGATCCTGACGAAGATGAGCAGCGGGGAGCATCTGACGCCTGAGGAACTGGCGCTTCTGAAAGAAAAAGACCCGCAGGCCTATCAGGCAGAAATGGAACGCCGGCAAAGTGCGGAATCCTATAAGCGCGATTTATCAAATGCCAAAACAAAGGAAGAATTCCAGCGCATCCGCATGAGCAGAGCATCTGCCAATATGACCCGTCTCAATGCTGTAAAAAATGATTCGGCCATCCCCGACAGCGCCAAGCTGGCTATTTATGGAGATATTAACGCACGTCTGAAAACGGAACGTGAGATCGAAAGAAAATTCGTCGAGAGCGGCGAATATGATAAGCTCCCGACGGAAAGGGAGAAAGCAGAGGCAGAACAGGCAGCAAGAGAAGAGATCAGTGGCACAGACGAAAGCCGCAAAAAGGCAGAGCAAACGAATCAGGATCAGACGGAGCCGATGGAACAGACGGATAACCTCGACAAGAGTGATCGGGCGGCACCGGATGGCCAAAAACAGTCAGTTCAGAATGATACGCTGAACCCGTCTGAACAGTCAAACGCTTCCGCCAGAAAGGATCAGCCAACACCTAAAGAAAGCCTCAGCCATCTGAAAAGCGATGCTGATCAGGCTGTTTCAGAAGCGAACCAGAAGTCTGAAGCGGAACTGGACGAGATCCGCCGCAAGGTCAACCGGGCAAAACAGCGCAGAGATAAATTTATCCAGACAGATACGAATGACGCTTCTGATAGTCAGGTGTCTTTTCAGGTTTAGTCTCAAAGAGCGCAGGTACCCATATCATGGGTGCCTGCGCTCTTCATTTCGGCAGTTTACTGCTCTGCCATTAACATCACGCTTCCAGCGTCAGCAGCAGTGCCATCTTGAACTTACCATCTGCCTTCACGTAGTGCTTCCCGCCCTTCGCAAAATGAAAGTTCTCGCCGGCATGAATCGGATATTCCTTACCCTCATATCCGATCACACCGTTGCCATCCAGTGCAAAAACAATCGCCTCTCCCGGCGCTGCATGCTCTGAAAGTCCGGTTCCCGCATCAAATGCAAGAAGGGCGAACTTCATGCCATCGCCATGCATAACATCCATATTGACGATCTTTCCGTTCTGATACGGAACCAGATCCGCCAGTTTAAATACCTCTCCTGCCTTAACCAGTTCGTTCATATGATCTTCCTTTCTGAGGGTGATTTCCGTATACACGGCACCCTCCGCCGTTTTCATACCGACCGTTGCATTTGCCGGAAGCAGCATGCAATCTCCGGTTTTCAGCTTCACCGATGCAACGTCTGTACCATATACGTCCAGCACACCGTCTGCCACGATGATAATCTGGCGGTTGGGATGCGTCTCGGCACTGATGTCCGTACCTCTGGCCAGCGAAAAGTAGGTGATGCTGTTCATTCCGTCATATATATTTTTCGAAACCGTGCACCCCGGCACCGGCGCATTCTCTCTCGCAATGGAAAAAACAATGCCTGCTTTCTCGTCCATGATGGCACCTCCTGACATCTGCTCTGTGTATACTGTTTCCGTCTGGCGAGTATAAGATACGACAGATCATTCCTTCTGTATGTTGTCATCACAACAAAACAGAACAGATTTTGAAATATATTTGCGCGATGTCAGTAATGGGTTATTACAATAAATGCCGACGCAGCGTTCACTCCGCCCAGCGAATTTCCTTTTCAAACGAATATTTCATCTGTTTTTTCATGGTGCGAATCTCTTCACGTATTTCCGGTGTTATCGTTCGTGACTCGATGATCTTCTGCAGGGTCTTCTGCTGTATTTCCGGATCCAGTCTGTTCTGTCTGAGAACCGGCATGACTTCTTCCGGGAAATGCAGATAGCATTCCGCCATTGCCCATGCTACCGCCATCTTTGCGTAATATGTCTTTGCATCGATCTGCTCCAGCGCTTTCACGGTGCGGGAAATCCACGCTTCATCGATATAGTAATTCAGCAGAATCACTGCGGCAAAACGCTGTTCGAATTCCTTTTCAGATTCCAGATATGGCTTTAAAAACTGAAAAACGCTTTCCTGTTCTGATCTCACAAATTTCAGACCGCTGCAGAAACTGTCACACACCGACCAGTTGTCGATCTTCGGCACAAATCCTCTTATCAGCTCCAGCCGTTCCTCTGTCGGACATTTCACATAGCCGATCATCATTCCCTGAAGCATGATTTCTTCAAAGGTGTCATCCGAAAGCTGTCGCAGATTTTCACGCCAGTCTGTCCGCGCCATCTGTCCTGCCATTTTACGGAGTTCGGGGAGCCGAACGCCAAGGATGGATTTTACCCCTGGAAGCAGACCGGATGAAAAATTTCTGTATTTTTCATCCGCGTGTTTCTCCAGCTCTGTCTGAATCTGCGTTCTGTCCATACGTTACCTCTGAATAATAAATGTTCTCCACTGATCTCTGTTTTTACATCATGAAATTACCGCTCTTCGAAGAAAAAACTTCTTCACGCCGCATATCTTTTCTCCAGCGTCAGAAGAAATTTCTTCGCCTCGATACCGGCAGCGTATCCTGTAAGACTCCCGTTGGCTCCGATGACACGATGACAGGGAACCAGAATCAGAATCGGATTACAGTGATTCGCCATTCCGACAGCCCTGGATGTTTTTTTATTCCCAGCCATCACGGCCAGTTCACCGTATGTCCTCGTCTCGCCGTAAGGAATATCTCTGAGATGCGCCCAGACATTTTTCTGGAAATCCGTCCCCTCAGGGCTAAGCGGCAGATCAAAGGCATGTCTCTCTCCGGCAAAGTATTCTCTCAGCTGCGCTTCACAGTCTTTCACCAGTTCGCCAGAAGACTCGCCGGCTATGATCAGGTCAGCCGGAATCTGATCAGCCTGTCCGCCTGCATCCAGGCTTTCCCGTCCTGCCTGCTCCACACAGAGAACAGCGTCCTGCGAAGCGATAATTCTCAAAGGTCCGATCGGTGTGTCGAGAACACTCCGGCTGATGTTATCCGCAAAAATCTGCCGGTATCTTGCCGGCGTCATTCCCGTCTGCCGGCGGAAATGATCATAGAATTCCGACAGATTTTCATATCCGGCCATGCCGGCTGCATCTGAAATATCAGCGCCGTCCTGAAGCAGCTGTCTCGCCGCAGCAATTCTCACCTGGATCAGGTATTCTGACGGCGTGATATCAAACTCCTGCTTAAAGACCTGTGTCAGATGCTTTCTGCTTACGCCCATCCCCTTCATGTCTTTGCCAAGCTTCAGACGGTCGCTGAAATGCTGATCCAGCAATTCCTTTGTTCTCTTAGAAAGCACCATAGCAGGATCATACTGCAGGAGATCCGGGCGGCAGCGCTTACACGGCCGAAAACCGGCGTTCTCTGCTTCCTCCCTGGTCCCGAAAAAGACAACATTTTCTCTCTTCGGGAGTTTTGATTTACAAGACGGACGGCAGTAAATACCGGTTGTCTTCACTCCGTAATAAAATTTTCCGTCACAGGCAGCGTCACAGTCTCTGACCGCTTCCCACATTTGATCTTCGTTTATCATCCGGCCTCTCTGTTCTTGTTCTCTGTTCTTGTTCTCTGTTCTTGTTCTCTGTTCTTGTTCTCTGATCTTGTCACCATGACACTCAGCAGAACCAATATCCATTCTCATGTCTTCCAGAGTTAACTCTACCACAGAGGCTGTTCATTTTCTTCCAAAAAAGGCGGATTTAATTCCGCCCTTTTAATTATGCTCTGTAAACGTTCTGATTATGCTCTGACAACGGAGATTCTCTCCTGAATGTGATCGCCGCTCTCGATTTCATCAACCATTGCAATCGCATAATCTGCTGTCGAGGCACCGACCGCTGCCAGAGCCTTTGCTCCCAGCGTCTGGCCGACAATGGCCGTATCGACCATGTTATAGGTCTGCTGAAAAATATTGCCTAATACAGAGGCAGTGAAAACGAAAGAATCAGCTTCAGTGGCGATCCGGTTGTCATATTTTTTGCATGTTCCTGTTTCATGGATTTCTCCTCGAAAATACCTCACAGCGATTCATCGGTAATCTTCGTAAAGCTTCAGGATGCCGCTCCTGTAGGGCTCACTCATCCACGGAAGACGTGTTTTTAGCTTATCACATCAGGCACCGCAGTACATGGGATGCATTGAAATTCTGAATTGGGATCACCATTTGTGCAAATTCTGAGATTTTACTAATAATGTTGCAATAACAACATATTATTATTGTCATTTATTATATAATACAGGCGTAGTCAGAAAAGAGGTGCAACAGAGATCTACAGGAAAAGAATGCTGCTGCCTCGGAATGTTGTCCATGATGGATGGAATGGCTGTAAATAATAAGGGAAACCTGCTGGCAATTCGAGAATTCAGGGAGGTAATAAGAATGGGAAAATATCTGCAGATTGAAAAAGTGTATGGAAGAGAAATCATTGATTCCCGTGGGAATCCTACTGTTGAGGCAGAGGTAACTCTGGCTGATGGTACAGTCGGACGCGGTGCGGCACCGTCAGGGGCATCGACCGGTGAATTCGAGGCGCTGGAACTGCGGGACGGAGACAGGAAAAAATACGGTGGCAAGGGTGTATCACATGCTGTGGACAATATTAATGAAAAAATTGCACCTGCGCTGATCGGCGTCGATGCATCCGATACCTATGCGGTCGACCGGATTATGATCGATCTGGATGGGACAAAGGACAAATCCGGCCTGGGTGCAAATGCGATTCTGGCTGTTTCCATCGCGGCGGCAAACGCCGCAGCGAAATCTCTGGATATTCCGCTGTACCGTTTCTTCGGCGGCGTCAACGCTGATACACTGCCGGTTCCGATGATGAATATTCTCAATGGCGGAGTTCATGCATCCAACTCGGTGGATACACAGGAATTCATGATCATGCCGGTCGGTGCGCCGAGTTTCAGAGAAGGACTCCGCTGGTCAACAGAGGTCTATCACGCGCTGCAGAAACTTCTGAAAGAAGAAGGAAAAACAACTGCAGTCGGAGATGAGGGAGGCTTCGCGCCGGATCTGGCAGACGATGAAGATACCATTGAACATATTCTGCAGGCCGTTCGGAACGCGGGATATGAACCAGGAAAGGATTTTGTGCTGGCGATGGATGCGGCATCCTCAGAATGGAAGAGCGAGAAGGGAAAGGGCTTCTATCATCAGCCGAAATCCGGAAGAGATTTTACCTCAGAGGAACTGATCGCTCACTGGAAGAGCCTTATCGAGAAGTACCCGATCTATTCCATCGAGGACGGACTGGATGAGGAAGACTGGGAAGGCTGGCAGAAGATGACCCGGGAACTCGGTGACAAGGTACAGCTGGTCGGAGATGATCTGTTTGTTACAAATACAGAGCGGCTGAAAAAAGGAATAGAGCTTGGAGCGGGGAACGCGATTCTTATCAAGCTCAATCAGATCGGTTCGGTAAGTGAAACCCTGGACGCTATCAAAATGGCTCAGAAAGCGGGCATGCGGGCGATCGTATCTCACCGCTCCGGTGAGACAGAGGATACAACCATCGCAGATCTTGCGGTTGCCCTGAACACCGGAGAGATCAAGACAGGAGCTCCCGCCAGATCCGAACGTGTCGCCAAATACAATCAGCTGCTTCGTATCGAGGAGGCACTGGGTAAAGCATCGGTTTATCCTGGAAAGGCTGCCTTTCATTTTCACAGATAAATAACCCGACGGACCACTGAAATATAAATGTGAAAGAAATATATTGAAGCAGTAAAGGGGCATCGCATGAAATCATGCGATGCCCCTTCTTATATCGGAATCCGGTCATCAGGCCGGATCTTTTTCTTCTCCGCCAATCAGTTCTTTTACTACATCCGGGATCTTTGCAAAATCATCTTCCTCCGGATTCCATGAGGATTTAACTTCCGAATCTACAACCTCAAAACCGGCATCGGTTAATTTTTCACGGAGGATCCTGTTGCCTTCGCCACTCCATCCGTAGCAGCCGAATACTGCAGCTTTCTTGCCCTTGAACTTCAGAGACCTGAGGTAATACAGGAAGCCCTCTACGCTTGCAAGAATGCCATTTAAGATAGTCGGCGATCCGACGGCGATTGCCCTGGATTTGAAGACTTCTCCAATGATATCGTCCTTCTCGGTGTGGTCTACATTGAACACCTTCACAACGGTTTCCGGTGACTGCTTATGGATCTCATCTGCAATAGCATGGGCGATCTTCTCCGTTCCATGCCACTCTGTGCCATAGACGATGGTGATCTGATTTTCCTGGTATGCATCCGCCCACTTTGCGTAGGCCTCAACGATCTTCATGGGCTCTTCACGCCAGATTGCGCCATGGCTCGGGGCGATCATATCTATGGGAAGATTCAATGCCGCTATCTCTTTAACCTTCTTTTTAACCAGCGGTGAAAAAGGAGCTACGATATTTGCAAAGTAACGCTGTGCCTCATTCCACAGCGTCTCCTGGTCTGCCTTGTCTGCGAACATCTCCTCTACTGCGTAATGCTGTCCAAAGGCATCCATGGAAAAAAGAATATTGTCTCCGGTCAGATAAGTTGCCATCGAATCCGGCCAGTGCAGAAATCTCATCTCAACAAAAATAAGTTTCTTCCCGTTTCCGATATCCAGTGTATCTCCGGTATGAACCACATGGAAATCCCAGCCACGTTTGCCATACTGTCCCTCCAGGGATTTGACGGCATTCGCGGTGCAGTAAATCGGCGTGCCCGGTATTTTTTCCATCAAAGCGGGGAGACTGCCGGAGTGGTCATTTTCTCCGTGATTGACCACGATATAATCGATCTTATGCAGGTCGATTTCTGATGCAAGATTCTTAAGGAATTCAAACTGATGCGGCGCCCAGACCGTATCCATAAGAACTGTCTTTTCCTCTTCAATCAGATATGCGTTCTGTGAACTTCCGTTGTGAATCGTAAAATCTTCACCATGGAATTTCTGCAGATCCCAGTCGAGATAGCCGATCCATGATACATTATTTTTTACCTGTTTTCTCATCCTGATCACCTCGTAAAATAGTCTTCAAATACCGGATTGTTATCCCTGATGCGGATAAAGGCCTTTAAATATTTAATATGCTCACCAATATCGATCAGACGGAAAGATTTGTTGTCCTTAATCTGCTCTTCCACATAGGCACAATTTCCGGGATTCACTCCGCTTCAGATATAGCTCCTACCGGGCAGCTGTCAATAGCCTCCTGTACTTTTCCGTCATCGCCTTCTGCATAACATTCAGCTTTTCCCGAATCATTCATGCGAAATGCATCCGGTTCTATACCGGCACACATGCCACATCCGATACACATATCCTGATCTACATATGCCTTCATTTCCTCACCTCATACTTTCTGAAATATCTGGTTAACTTACTTTGATATTTTAGTCCGGCAGCGCTTCTGAATCTGTTGTCGGAGCAACAAAAATACCCTGTAAAAAATATTTTCAGTTGTTGCAAAAGTGAATTCAATCAGCGGTTGGGCGAACCAATGCTTTATGCAGGCATCGTCCTGGACGGATTTTCTTCTGTTCCTGTTCGTCACTGGTTCGAAGAACTACATCCTGTGTCAGCAGGAGCCCTCCCGGTTTTAATACACGCTGATATTCAGTCAAAGCCTCATCCTTCTGCTTTCCCGGTCCATGTCACGGCATCTTGATCTCCCGTTACGGCAAGGTAGTGTCATGCATAACGCATGAAAACATTGAATAAACCTTTATTTCAGGGGATTTGGACATAAAAAGAGCAATACCCCCTACTTTTGTGTATAATGTCAAGCGACCAAACCCAACATTAGAAAGAAGGTGTATTGCTCGTGAACATTATACTGTACTTACTTTTAACGATTCAAGACCTCTATCGCCAAAATCTCTGGCTGCTGTCTTTCATCTGCAGATATATCCCTCTCCGACAGTTCGAGTTCGACGATTCTCACTCTCCCGAATACCAGAAGTTCAAAACAGACATCCTTCCAAAGATCATTCCGGTCAGACATGAAGACTGGCAGCATCTCCGCCGGGAATGGCAGCGTTCGCACAACGGACGGGAACTCCTCCCGATCCGCCGGCGCGGCGACTGCGATATTCCCAAAGGAACACGCTGCCCCTGCTGTGGAGCACCGATGGAATACCTTTACCGGAACAATGGGAAGCACGGCCAGCTTCAATGCAAAGTGTGCGGCACACGCTTTTCCTCAGACGCCCTGTTCCACAAAAAATATCAGCTGAAGTGCCCGTTTTGTGGCCATGCTCTGGTTCCCGTCAAAGACCGGAAGTTCTTCACTGTCTGGAAGTGCGTCAACCCGAAATGCCCGTATTATCAGGACAGGCTGAAACATGTAAGACCCGGCACGCCTAACGGCTTCGATGGAATCGAAGGCGCAAACTACAATCTGTCCCTGTGGGTCGCCTATTACAACTTCCTGCGGCCACACATGCATAACCATTACCAGGTATTGAATCCTGTCCTGGAACTGGGTGCCGCCAAAACAATGCCCGGGAAATGGCAAATCCTCATGCGTCTCGGTCAGGAGACCATGCTCAGACAACAGACGCAGCAGTCTGTCTGTTCATAGATTCGATCCTGAGGCGCTTTAAAAAAATTCAGCCACCCCGAAGGGGCATGCCCTTGACCGCACCGCAGAGCTGCGCTACACTGGCCTGCCTTACGACGGGAGAAGTCTGTCTGTTCATGAGTTCTCACCGTCGGCGCAGACGAAACAGCGCAGCTCTGCGGTGTTGCCAAGGGTGGCGTACGCCATCCAAAAGATAAATATCTGCAGTTTTCAAGGTCCGCCGGGGCCTTGTTTTTTAGGCCTCATGTTTTCATAGCTTATTTGACACTACCCATCATTCTTAACTGAGCGCTTTTCCAATCAGATCAACTGTTCCACAGATCAGGATCAACGGCAGAGCAGCTATTATTAACCCCAGCGAAATAAGCAATGCCAGTGTTACCGGCCACAGCAGGATACCGAGAATGATCAAACTGATCTTCAGCAGTCCCCAGCTCAATGTAAAAATCACTCGTATAAAATCTACAAACAGCCATATTGCTGCAATGATAAGAATTATTCCCAAAATCATCGTTTTATCTCCTTTTCACTCTGTCGGGTCATCAACCCGATAACACATTCCATTTTCCTTCAAAGTACGTCCGGTTAAATCAATCCATCCGGCAAATCATGCAGCCCACCTATAAAGCGCCCGATCGATCATTTCCTGCTGCTGTTTTGTACGCACGCATCCACCGGGTCGGGGGTTTTCGCGGGTTCTTTCATCACAAACCTGAGATGAAGCCTCTCTGCATATTCCGGTATTTTCTTCATTGTATCTGCCAGCCTGATCGATAAAATCCGTTCTCTTGTCGTCATATTGTTTTTCCTCCCATCCTGAGGATATCTGATTGTAATTTGCTGTCCGATTGCCTGATTGCCTGAATTCCGTCCTCTTAAATTCACAATTCCAGATCTTTATTTTCGCTTCCCGGTTCTTAAATATCTGATAAATACAGGATAATTCCTGATCGGCTTACGCACCATGCTGCGAACAGCAAAAAGCGGCCCATTTTTCGATCTCATCTATCCATGAAAGCGGATCATAATATTTTTTCTTTTTCCCATGAGAACGGATCTCGTATCGGAGTGTTCCGCCGCCGAAAAGAGCATCCACCTGAATCCTGCATTCAAGATACCCATCATCAAACCTTGTTTTGTTTACGCCTACTTTGACATTAGAATACGGCGACAGGCTTTTGCTGACTGCAGGAAGATCCTTTTCGTTAATATAATCACCGTCAAGAAACGCACTGTGCACATATGGCGCAATCTTCTTTTTCACTTCTGTAATGTGGGCTTTCATTTGTTACTCTTTTCGTTATTCTCCTGATTGATCCAGCTGCTGCATCGGCAGTTCGTCTTCGTTAAATTTCTCTTTCTCTCATTTCTTTTTCTGCGACTTAAAAGTATGCAGGATATAAACCAATGTATATATCCCACCGTCCGCCGTAATGCTCACAATATCCCGCGGCTGAATCCCCATCAGGTTGATATAAATATTCATGGCGTCTGCGCTTGAAAATGTGTGCGTTGAAGTAAATGTACCCACCTTTTCATCTCCCCCTTATCTATGACAATCAACTTCACAAGGTAATAATGTCATAGTACGAGATTAACGCCTGTTTCGCTGGGCTTTCCCTCGCTTCTTCATATCCCTGCGGACCGCCTTCAGCGCATCTGCCGGCATGCAGTCGTTCATGCGGTAATCTGCGACAGCTTTACTGATCGCAGAATAGTTCAGCCTCGTGCCTTCCCCATCGGGAACGTAATCCGCTGCCATCTCCTTATCGATACCAAATGCATCGGCGGTTTCCACCGCATCTATATTTGCACCGAGAAAAATAAACTGCCAATCCATTTCCCGGTGCTGACGTATCTCCTTCCTGATCTCTGCCAGTGAGTACGCGTGGCTAGCATTTTCCATACCATCCGTGATGATGACAAAGATCACCTTATCAGCCCGGTACCCTTCTGCTGTATTCTGCTGGACGGCATCAACCTTGTGAATCGTTCTCCCGATGGCATCCAGCAATGCTGTTGTTCCGCCGGTCTGATAATCCTTTTTTGTCATTGGATGCACCGCCCGGATGTCGATGCGGTCGTGCAGCAGTTCATATGTATTGTCGAACAGTACCGTCGTAATGCGGCATTCGCCTTCTTTTGCCTTCTGCTCATCCAGCATGCTGTTGAATCCGCCGATCGTGTCTGACTCCAGACCATGCATGGATCCGCTTTTGTCGAGGATAAAAACAAGTTCTGTTGCGTTCTTCATAATCAAATACCTCCTGCCGTAGTGGTTGATCAATTGGTTATATCAACCATACAGCAGAGAGGTATCTGATTGGTCGCCTGTAAAGCGACAAAAGGCCGGCAAACGTCAATTGCCCCCGAGAAGCGGCTGATCGTAATGGAACAGCACTTCATTGATCCTGTAGATGTCATAGTCATGATTGACGATGAAATATTCCACGATGACATCAAATTTCCGGCTGTGCGAAAGCGCATAGCCGGCTGTCTCCAGCAGGTCTTCCGTATGCTGCAGGTCAAGCTCCAGGGCAATGCAGAGTGCAAGGATCGTGCGTTTCCCCGGCTGATATCCTCTTCCACTCCGTATCTTGGAAAAAAGCCTGCGGTCAATATTCGCTTTCTTATAAACTTCAGCATCTGTATAGCCTTTTGTGTCGATCAGCCGCATCAGCGTCACATTAAAAGGCTCATCCAGATCATCGATCCATTCTTCAAGGCTGCCCCCTTCCCCGGACGATGCATTGGATAAAAATGTTTCTGATGCCTCCGGTGCTGCTTCTGTCCGGGAGCTTTTGAACTGAATTTGATCCAGCAACTTCTGGCTGACCGCCCCGGGCATATGTTCCTCTATATAATGCGCATCAATGTAGCTCTCGACATGCCCCAGCAGTTCCTGACTGAGCTGGAAGGATCTCCGATCCCATACGGCGAGATATACATCCATCTCGTGCTCCGCGAGATAGTCACGGATTACCGACACTGCCACCTGCAGCGCCTGATCTTTCGGATAGCCGTAAATTCCGCTGGAGATCAGCGGAAAAGCGATGCTCCCGCACTTTTTCTGCTCCGCCAGCTTCAGGGATTCCGTATACGCACTGCGCAGCAGCCGCTCACACTCATTCGGATGACGGTCATCGTATACCGGTCCCGCCGCGTGGATTACATATTTTGCCGGCAGCCGGAAAGCCGGTGTGACGGCAGCTTCGCCTGTGTGGATCGGTGCCACTCTGTCACAGGCATCCTGCATCTGATCCGCGCCTGCCGCGCTGAAGATCGCGCCGCACACACCGCCGCCCATGAGAAGCTCTGTATTCGCGGCATTGACGATCGCGTCGACATGCATTTTTGTAATGTTCTGACGCACAATAGAAAAAGACATACTGCTTCTCCTTTAAAATATTGCCAGGTCACCCTTACCTTCATCACTATAAGCCTGTGGTCATCCTGCTTATAACATCTTTTCTGACATGATACGGAGCAGTTCAGGGACATTTAATCCCGGCAGTTTTGTGTCAATGAGTACCGGCTACAGCAATCAATAATCGCCTTCCCAGTCATCATCGTAATATTCGATATCGTCGTACTCGTCAAAATCCTCATCACCCTCTTCATAGTCGGGATCATCCGGGTCGACATCGTCATCAGCATCATAGGAATTCCCGCTACGGCCCGCATTGCCTCCGGTGCCGCTGTTTGAAAAATGACTGTCCTGGGAAGCAGCCTTTTCCTCTTCCGTCGCTTTCTCCGCCGCTGCCTTCTGAGCTTCCTGTTCCCGCTGCCACTGCTCATGCTCTGCCTGACGGGTGCTCTCCGCATTGGATGATGTCAGAGGCGGCAGGCCTTTCACCTTAAACTTCTGGGAGGTCTTTTTCGGCTTATATCCGTCATTTTCACTGGCCAGCCATTCCAGATCACTCTCCGGAATGGTCACGCGGATCATATCGCCATTGGAAAGATACGTGCTCTTACTCAACTGAAAATCGATGTAGCAGAACGGGCTCTTCATCAGGTTCGTATTCACTTCTGCCACTGCCTCGGAATTCCCGCCCGTGGTTTCAATCTTCAGCCCTTCAAAAGGGTCCGCATCATCAAGACCCTTGATTCCCTTGGCTGCTATGTCAAAGCTTTCCGATTTCACCCAGCAGCCGAAGTATTCATCATACGACGTCCGGTCGGTACCACGGTAATGTACAATGTTGCCGTTTTTCACATCTCCATCTGCATACAACACGTAGCCGCCATAAGGCACATCCTTATACCTCTCGCAGAAGGAAGCCACACGGTCACTGACACCCTTTGTATCTGATTTCTTCCACAGGCTTTCCGGCGGATCCTGCATCCTGTCGCCATAATCACGTTCAAGCGCTTTGGCATCCAGGATCACCACCGGCTTCGCATATCCGTTGTAGCCCTCATAGCCGATCGTCAGATATTGATTCAGGTCAATCGTATGCGTCTGTTTGAAGCAAATAAACCCGGCGACACACGCAGCAATCGCGGCAGAAACGATCAGCATCACCAGGATTTTCTTCTGTTTTGAACTGACTCTCTTTCTCATCTCTGCGATCCTCCCCTGATATCCCTGCCGTTCATTAACCTGTTCTCATATCGCCAGACTAAATCGAATAATCCGCCCGTAGGATCTTTAGGAAAACTACACATATTAATTTTGCCTCCCGTCTGAATTCATCTGGAAATTATCAAGTTGCTGTCACTATGCATCGGCACCGGTTTATCTATTGGTTCTTTCATCACGAACCTGAGCTGAAGCCTTTTCGCAAATTCCGGCTGCTTTTTTATCGCTTCCGCCAGCCGGATTGATAAAATTCGTTCTCTTGTATTCATAATCATGCCACTTCCTGTCTCACTTCCGGATTTTCTCTATGGGTTTTATCAGTCTGAATCCCGACATCTAAGTTCTTTACCTGATTCTTGCTTCTCAAATACTTGATAAACAGAGCATAAATCCGGACAGACTCTGATACCATGACGCTTTCAGCAAAAAATACATGTGATTTTTATCTGAAACAGCAAATTCCTACGCAAAAGGGTGGCCGTTGTTGCAAACCGATCACCCTCTGGTTATTATTTGAAACGATTTATGATTCTTCCCCGACATATGCATTGTATTCTTCCATATCGATCATACCGGAAGCCAGCATTTTTTCTGACCAGAGTTGAAGCGCCTCAACCGTAACG
>Ga0256406_1000602_pt1 | contig 64724 bp, 64 predicted proteins | sample RumenRJG_03DNA_FD_185986 | JGI IMG/M metagenome (GOLD analysis project Ga0256406, IMG submission 185986) | Bovine rumen microbial communities from Lethbridge, Alberta, Canada - RJG_03 | ecosystem: Host-associated > Mammals > Digestive system > Stomach > Rumen | place: Canada: Alberta | collected... | reverse complement strand
TCTGATGTCCCTCCGCGCGGAGCAGAGCGATATCCTGCACGACGACCTGCCGGCTCACGGAAAACCGCTTCGCGAGCGCACTGCCTGAGACCGGCTTGTCACTCGCGCTCAGACAATCCAGAATTTCCCTGCGTCTCTCATTTCCTGTCAACACTGTCCACCTGCCCTGTCCATTCTATACTCTGCCAATATTATATCGTCCATTGCACACGCAGACAACCCCGCCGCATATTGCAGTTCACACGTACAATTCAGCTCTCAGACTGCATGCAGATGCTTCAGCGAGATGTCGAGAATCGGCGCCGAATGTGTGAGCGCGCCGCTCGAGATATAATTGACGCCGAGATCTGTCAGCGCCGCGATCTTCTCCTTCGTCACATTTCCGGAGACCTCGACCTCAGCCCGGCCGTCGATGATCTGCATGGCCTCCTTCATCGTCTCGTGATCCATGTTGTCGAGCATGATAATATCCGCGCCGGCCTCCACAGCCTCGCGCACCTGGCCAAGCGTCTCGACCTCGATCTCAATCTTGCGGACAAACGGCGCGTACGCCTTCGCCATGCGAATTGCATTTTCCACACTGCCGGCGGCACCGATGTGGTTGTCCTTTAAAAGGACGCCGTCCGTCAGATTGTAGCGGTGATTGTGGCCGCCGCCGACGCGGACAGCGTACTTTTCGAAAATGCGGTTGTTCGGCGTCGTCTTTCTCGTATCGAGAAGCCATGTCTTCGTCCCCTCGAGGAGCTTCGCCGACTCATGCGTGTAAGTCGCGATTCCGCTCATGCGCTGCAGATAATTGAGCGCCGTGCGCTCTCCTGAGAGCAGTACGCGGATGTCGCCCGTGACGCGCGCCATGAGCATGCCATTTTTCACCTCATCGCCATCGCTGACGAAAAATTCAACCTCCGTCGCCGGATCAAGCAGCGTGAAAACGCGCTCAAAGACCTGCAGGCCGCAGATCACGCCGTCCTCCTTCGCAATCAGGTCGACCGTGCCCTTTTTCGGGCCGGGCATGACGCAGTTGCTGCTGACATCCTCACTTGTGACATCCTCGCGGAGCGCGCTCATAATGAGCGGATCCACATGAAGCTTCATCGTAATCGGATCAAACATCTCGTTCTCCTTCTGTAAAATGAACGGCCCGATATCAGACCGCATCTGCCTTCTCATTTTCTCTCGCGAACTTGTCCCTGTACGCAATTCTTGTCGATGACGGACCGCCCTCGCGCTCGATTTCATCCTGTACAAGTCCCGCGTATTCTCTCTCAAGCGCGTCGGCGTCGTTGTACTGGCTGAGATCGACGCTGACCGGGCTGTCCTCGCGGCTGTATGTGCCGAGCATGTCATTTGCCGCACGCTTTGCGAACACGAGTGCCTCGAGCAGTGAGTTCGACGCGAGACGGTTCCGGCCGTGAACGCCGTTGCACGCGCACTCGCCGACCGCGTAGAGACGCGGCATCGATGTGCGGGACTCATAATTGACGCGCACACCGCCCATGAAATAGTGCTGCGCCGGAACAACCGGAATGCACTCCTTCGTGACGTCGTAGCCCTGCTCCTTGCAGTGCTCGATAATGTTCGGGAAGTGCTTCACGAGCTCATCGTGCGGAATGGTCCGAAGGTCCTCCCAGACGTGCTTCGTCCCGTCCTTCTTCATCTGCTTCAGAATCTCGATGGTCAGGAGATCGCGCGGAAGCAGCTCATTTGTAAAGCGCTTCATGTCCTTGCCGTAGAGCTTTGCGCCCTCGCCGCGCACCGACTCGGAAATGAGGAAGCTTCTGTCCTCTTCCTCCTCTGAGTAAAATGTCGTCGGATGGACCTGAATATAGTTGACGTGCTCTGTCTCAATGCCGTGCTTCAGCGCAATCGCGACAGCGTCGCCTGTCAGCTGGCGGAAGTTCGTCGAGTGACGATAGAGACCACCGATGCCGCCCGTCGCAAATACGGTGTAATCGGCAACGACTGTATCTGTCTCTCCATTCTGGTTCCGGATGACAGCGCCGCGGCAAATGCAATGATCCTCTGTGAGCGCGCGGTCCGTCAGTGTGTCCTGTCCGATCTTCACGGTCAGAGGCTGCTCTCCGCCCTCGCGGTCTTCATTTTCCGATGTGAGAATATCGATCATTGTCGTATATTCCTTCATCGTGATATTCGGACGCTTCTTCGCCTGCTCGAGCAGATGGCTCGTGATCTCCTTACCCGTGATGTCCTCATGGAAGAGGATGCGCTTGTTGCTGTGTGCGCCCTCGCGGGTAAATGCAAGCGCGCCGTCGTCCGTCTTTGCGAACTCGACGCCATATCCGATCAGGTCGCGGATCACGTCCTGTGATGAGCGGATCATGATCTCGACAGAGCCCTTGTCATTTTCATCGTGACCGGCCTTCATCGTATCATTGAAATAAGACTGATAGTCGTCCTCATTGCGGAGCATGCAGATTCCGCCCTGCGCGAGGAAGGAATCGCTGCTCTCGAAATCCGCCTTCGTGATCAGAAGAACCTTCTTGTCCTCCGGTACCTGAAGCGCAAAATACAGTGCGGCGCAGCCGCTCCCGACGATCAGCACATCTGTTTTTATCATGTTCAGCTTCTTTCCGCGGCACTGCCGCATTTCATCTGTCGTGTGTTACAGTCCCGGATTATAGCATTGCTTCTTCGGTCTGACAAGACATATTTTTACATATGTCTTGACACTTATCTGGACAGTTACTATACTGTGACAAGTGCCGAATCCTAAAGGAGGCGTATATTCTGCAAATCCAGAGATCAGGAAGCCGGTCATGTCAATAGTACAAAACGGCAGACCAATCTGAGCAGATCAGGAAACCGCTCCTCAGGCAGGTAAGAGAACCGGCATATCGGTCTGAATGTAAATGCGGAACCGACTTCATAGAAAGTAATAGAAAGAAGGACAAATCATGACCACACGGGAACTTCAGGACAGGATCATCGAACTGAAAAAAGAAAAGGATGTGTGCATTCTTGCGCACGCCTACCAGAGTCACGACATCTGGGAGGTCGCCGACTACATCGGAGATTCCTACGGTCTCAGCGTACAGGCCGCAAAGGCACCGCAGAAGACGATCCTCATGTGCGGCGTCCGCTTCATGGCCGAGACATGCAAAATTCTCTCACCAGAAAAGCGCGTGCTGCTCGCCAATTCCCTCGCCGGCTGCCCGATGGCCATGCAGATTAACCGCGAGCAGGCCCTGGAAATGAAGAAAGCCCATCCCGGCCTTCCGCTCGTCGCCTATATCAATACGACCGCTTCGCTAAAGACGGTCTGCGACGTCGTCGTGACCTCCTCCTCGGCAGTTCGCATCATCCGGAGCATGCCGGAAAATGAGATGCTCTTCGTCCCGGACTGCAACCTCGGCGGCTGGATCCAGGAGCAGATCCCGGAGAAGAAGCTCCACCTCATGAAAGGCGGCTGTCCGACGCATATGCGCATGACGGCCCGCGATGTAAAAATGATGAAGGCCATGCACCCGCACGCGCTCGTTCTCGTTCATCCGGAATGTCTGAAGGAGGTCGTCGACCTCGCGGATTATGTCGGCAGCACGACAGGCATTATGAAATACGCAAAGGAATCCGACGCGAAGGAATTCATCATCGGCACGGAAGCGAGCATCGTCCAGCACCTGCAGTTTGACTGCCCGGACAAGAGCTTCTATCTCCTCTCGAAGGAGTGCGTGTGCCACAACATGAAGATGACGACGCTCGTCGATGTCCTGCACGCGGTCGAAGGAACCGGCGGCGACGAGATTACGCTCCCGGATGACACGATCCGCGATGCCAGAAAATGCATTGACCGCATGATCGAGCTCGGAGGCTGAGACGCAAAGGCCGCGCAGATGTATACCACATCTGCGCGGCCGTGTTATCCGGCACGTTCCAGCACGCCCTGATACTGCTCTGACGTCCTCAATTTCAGAAAAGCCCGCAGCTTCAGTACGCCCCGTCAATCACTGCGCGGTTCTTGCCCGTCGCCTTCGCGCGGTACATGTGCCGCTCGCAGCGCTCGACGAGACTTCCGACCGAATCTGTCTCCCGGATGGCCGTGACTCCCACGGAGGCGGTCACCCGGATGATTTCTCCGCCGACCTCAATCTGGGTCTGCCGCACAATATCAAGAAATATGTGTCCGATCTCATTCTCATCACTCTCGCGAAGTCCCGTGAAGATCCCTGCGAACTCTCCTGATTTCCAGCGGCCGACGATATCATTTCTCCGGATATTCTTCCGGAAATTATCGGCGAGCTCCTTCAGATAGAGGTCCCCGACCGGTCTTCCGTAGCGGTCATTGACCCGCTGAAAATTGTCGAGATCAGCTGTCGCGAGCAGGAACGGCTGACCGTAGCTCCTGCATTCCTCTATGCGGCTGCAGATATAGCGGCCAAGGTATGCCCGGTCCGGAAGCGCCGTCAGCGCATCATAGGTCTTTCCGTCCGCACTGCCCGCGCGGACATTTCCTTCATTTTTCGAAAGTGCTGAAATTTCACGGAATATTTCGATTCCTCCGACGATGTGGCCGTTCTGCCGGTACGGATAGGTCATGACGAGGACTGGCACGCGGTGACCGTCCTTATGCATGAGGCGCACCTCCGCCTCGCGGTGCCGGCCGTCGTAGATCGTGGCCATCAGCGGGCACATCAGGTTGCAGATATGCCGTCCCTCGGCATCGATGTGGTCAAGTCCCGACTCGTAGCAGGCCTTTCCGATCATTTCCCCGCTCGTGTAGCCGGTGATGCGCATCGCGCCGTCGCTCCAGAAGAAGATCCTGCGGTTTTCATCGACACAGTACACGCCCTCCGGATAATCATTAATGATATTCAGATACAGATCACGCTCATCAAATGTCATGCGCCCTCACCTCCTCGCGGCAGTCCAGCCGCAGGCTCTCATCCTCAGGGGAAGAAAACTCCGCGCAAAAAGCCATTTTCTGATTTCATCTTACCACCAAATTCCTGCATTTTCATCTGCTTCATCCCCCGGTCAGCTGCCGCCGCGTCAAGTATTCCGCGTCTCTCTGCTCCTCAGCAGAAGTTCGTCCCGGGGGTATTGCATTTCATGTTAACTTGTGCTAACTTATGTTCAATTCTATCGTTTTTGTTTTACCGCGGTTTTAAAACCGCAGGAGGTGTTTATGGAAATCAGACAGTCCGCAGAGGATTACCTCGAGGCAATCCTTATGATCAAGGAAAGAAAAGGATATGTTCGTTCAATCGACGTCGCGTCACAGCTCGGCGTCACAAAGCCGTCCGTCACCTACGCGACGAAGCGTCTGAAGGAAAATGGCTACATCACGATGGACGAGGCCAACATGATCTCGCTGACCGACTCCGGCATGGCCATCGCAAATAAAATTTACACGCGCCACAAGGTCCTGACCGCACTGTTCACGCATCTCGGCGTCGACCCGGAACTCGCCCGCGAAGATGCATGCAAGGTCGAGCACGACCTCTCGGAGGAGACATTTGCCGCTCTCTGCAAGCACGCTTCCGAGCTGACAGAGATTCCGCTCGCCGAGGAGGAAGAGGCAGAGCGCGAGGCCGAAATAGCCCGCGCGAGCCGGGCCGCAAAGGCGAAGCAGTGATTCCGGAGGCTGAATTTTATGAAGACTTCAGGCCTTACACAGTACCGTGCCGTCCTCTTTGATCTGGACGGCACATTAATTGATTCGGAGAAGCTCTACCATCGGTTCTGGATGGAGGCCGCGCACGCACTTGGCTTCCCGATGGACGATTCATTCGCAAACCAGATCCGCTCGCTCGACAACGGGCTCTGCCGCGCGCTCTTTAAGCGCACATATCGCGACGAAACCGCCTACGACCGTATTCACGAAAAGCGCATCGAGCTCATGGACGCGTACATCGCGGCAAATGGCATCGCCGCAAAGCCGGGCGCAAAGGAGATCCTGCCCGCGCTCCGCGAGGCCAGAGTCTCCTATTACATCTGCACGGCCTCCTCCGTCGACACGGCAGTCCGCAACGCATCGATCGCGGGCATCACGCTTCCGCGGGAGCACATTATCTCGACAAAAAATGCAGGCATAAAATGCGGGAAGCCGGCGCCGTACGTCTATCTCGCCGCCTGCCGCCAGATCGGCATCCGTCCGGATGAGGCGCTCGCCGTCGAGGACGCGCCGAACGGCATAAAAAGCGCGCACGACGCGGGCTGTGATGTAATCATGATTCCTGACCTCACGCAGCCGACAAATGAGGATCTCTCCATGACAAAGGCGATCCTGCCGTCGCTTGGCGCGCTCAGAGCGATGCTCTGCGCGGACCATGCGGACTAACCCGGATACGTAAGATGCGCCCGCCGCCTGGCGCGGATGCTCCGCAAAAAAGCAAAGGTGCCGCCGCAGCGGATAACTGTCCGGCTCATGCAGCAGCACCTTTTCTCTCTCAAATGTTTACTGCCGGTAGCGGCGCTCGCGATCGAGCTCCGCGATTGTATACTCCGCCCAGCTGTAATTGAGCATGTACATTCCACGATACAGCCGGGGGCTGCGGCCGCTCAGATAATCGTAGAGGTCGCAGTGCACCTTCGATATATCAAGGCAGCGGACTCCCCGCTGCGTCTTCACGATATCCTCGATTCCGTACTTCCTCAGCGTCTCGTTCATGCGCATCGCAACTTTCCGGCACCGACTCAGCGTCGTCTTACTGACTGGCTCGTTCTCCCACAGATAAGTGATTGCCTCCCGCGCGGTCAGATACCCTCCGCGGCGGTCCACGAGAAGCGCCAGCAGTTCCTTACTCTTGGCATGTGTAAACAAAATAGCCTGCCCGTCGACATAGATATCAAAGAAGCCAAAGGTCCAGATAAAAATATGACTATTCTCAGGTGCCGCGATGTTTTCTTCTCCCTGCGCTGTCTCTGCCGCGCCAGCTGTGCCCTGCGGCAGGTTCCGGAAGGCAGATGGAACCTGCCTGCGGCAAGGCACGGAAACAGCCGAAGCGGCCGAAGGCACATCCTGCAGATTTCTTTCATTTGAAGTAGAAAGCGCAATGCACCCCTCCGGGTTCTGCGGAGCCTGCCCGGATGCCCCCGATCCAAATGCGGCTTCATCCCACAGCCGTTGTCTATTCCGCGCAGCAATCACCGCATCCGGCCGTGCCTCATCATATGACAGCATCTCATCAACCGTGATTCCGAGTGCTCTCGCAAGAGGCAGCAGCAGTGTGATGTCCGGATATGTACTGTCAGATTCCCACTTGCAGATCGCAGACGGCGTGACCCCGAGCCGATCCGCCAGCTCTTTCTGCTGCATATGAAGTACCTTCCGTCTCGCGCGGATCAAAGCCCCGAATTTCATTGTCCCGTTTCCACTCCCTTCAGGCATCCCCTGCCATTCCCTGCCTCCATGCCCGAAGCAGAAAATTTCATATCCTGCGGCTCAAAACATTCCTGTCACAGAGCTGCACTGCCGTTTTTCGGCCGGGTCGCCCCAAAAATCCTGCATCTATTATAATCCAGTGAAATAATTGAGCAACAGGAAATGCAAAGCTGTCCCGCACAATCTCCTTCCTCCCGTCCGTATAAGCCACGGATTGCTTCGCTGCTCCGCAGCTCCCGCAATCCGAACGAAATTCGCATTCCCGCGCCGCTTTCGCGTCGCTCCATGCTCATTTCGTTGTCCCGCACAATGTCCCGGGCCCGCCATGCAAGCATGGCGGGCCCGGGCCGCTGTGCGGGGCTTATACGGAAAACTGGCTGTTGTATAGTTTCGCGTAGAAGCCTCCCGCCTTGAGCAGGCTCTCATGATTGCCCTGCTCAATAATTTTTCCATCTTTCATGACGAGGATGATGTCGGCACTCCGGATCGTGGATAGACGGTGCGCAACGATGAAACTCGTTCGTCCTTCCATCAGCTTGTCAAAGGCCTGCTGAATCAGGATCTCGGTTCTCGTATCGATGCTCGACGTCGCCTCGTCGAGTATCAGCATCGGCGGCAGTTTCAACATAACGCGCGTGATGCACAGGAGCTGTTTCTGCCCCTGGCTCAGGCTGTCCTCATGCAGCACAGTATCAAGCTTCTGCGGAAGCCTGCGGATAAACTCCCAGCTGTGTGCCTCTTTCGCGGCTGCAATAATCTCCTCATCGGTCGCGTCCGGCTTTCCGATATTGATGTTTTCACGAACCGTGCCGTTCTTGAGCCATGTGTCCTGCAGAACCATACCGTAGTGCTGCCGGAGCTCATGGCGTGGCATGCTGTAAATACTCTCCCCGTCGACGCGAATGTCACCTTTGTCCGCATCGTAGAAACGCATGAGCAGGTTGATCATCGTCGTCTTGCCGCAGCCGGTCGGACCAACGATCGCGACGCGCATCCCAGGCTTCGCGTGAAGATTATAGTTCTCAATGAGCGGATGGTCCTTCATGTAGCTGAAGAACACGTCGTCAATATCAACCGTACCGGATTTCGCACCGCAGGAAACAGTCTCGTGCATGGCCCGATGCCCTTTAGAGACCGTCTCCTCCGGCACTCCGACGCAGTCCTTCTCCGGCTCCTCCTCAATCAGCGCGAAGATTCTCGTCGCGCATGCGAGCGCATTCTGCAGCTCCGTGACAACCGAGCTGATATCATTGAACGGCTTCATGTACTGGTTCGCGTAGCTCAGCATCACCGAGAGGCCGCCGACCGTGAGTCCGCCGCCGAGAATGACAAATGCACCCACCAGCGCGACGAGCGCGTAGATCAGACTGTTGACAAAGCGCGTCGCCGGATTTGTCAGGCTTGAGAAAAATGTCGCCTTCTGGCTGTACTCCTTCAGCTCTCCGTTGACCTTCGCAAAGCGCTCCGACGCTCTCTTCTCATAGCCAAACGCCTTCACGACCTTCGCGCTTCCGACCATTTCCTCGATCAGCGCCGTCTGCTCGCCGCGCGACTCCGTCTGATGGCGGAACATCACATAGGAGTGGTCCGCGATAAATTTCGCGACAAAGAAGCTGAGCGGCGTCATGACCACGACGAGAAGCGTGATCGCAACGTTCTTGCTGAACATGAAAATGAGAGTCGCGACAATCGTGACCACGCCGGTAAAGAGCTGCGTGAAGCCGAGCAGCAGGCCGTCCGAGAGCTGGTCGACGTCCGCGATCACGCGGCTCACGATGTCGCCCGTCTTGTGCGCGTCGAGATACGCAAGCGGCAGAACCTGCACGCGGCGGATCGCCTTCGCGCGGATGTCCCGCACAACGCGGTACGTCATGCGGTTATTGATCATGTTCATGACCCACGTCGCGACCGACGAGAGAATAATCAGCACAAGAATTCTCGAAAGGTAATATGTCACAATCCCGAAATCGACTCTTCCCTTCGCGATAATCCCGTCGATCGCATCACCGAAGAGAATCGGCACATAGAGCTGCAGGATAACGGAAAATGCAGCCAGCACGATGCTGAGCACAAGAAGAATCTTATAGCGCCCGATCACGCGCATGACCTTGCGGAACGTCTCCATGGACGACGTGCGGTCGCCCTTCATCTCGACATTTTCCTCAGACGAGACTCCCGCCTGTTTCTTCTGTCCTTTCATCATGCCCTCGCCTCCTCTCCGTTCTTTCCGACAGATACCGGTCTTCGCTCCGGAAACTGCGAATAATAAATTTCTCTGTAGGTCTCACAGGACTTCATCAGCTCCTCGTGCGTTCCCTTCCCGGCAAGTCTGCCGTCATCAAGCACGAGAATCTGATCCGCCTGCATTATGCTCGAGGCTCTCTGCGACACGATAAATGTCGTCATATTTCCCTCAAAGCTTCGGACCGCTTTCCGGAGCGCGGCGTCCGTCGCGAAGTCGAGCGCGCTCGCACTGTCGTCCATAATCAGGATCTCCGGCCGCTTCACGAGCGCGCGGGCGATCGTGAGCCGCTGCTTCTGGCCGCCGGACAGATTCCGGCCGCTCTGCTCGATCTGAAAATCAAGACCGCCTTCCTTGCTCTCCACCACGTCCTTTGCCTGCGCCGTCTCAAGCGCGCGCCAGATTGCATCGTCGGAGGCATTTTCATTTCCCCAGCGCATATTGTCGCGGACCGTACCCGCAAAGAGCATCGCCTTCTGCGGGACGACACCGATCTTCTCAATGAGCGCGCCCTTCGGGTATTGTCGCACGTCCACACCGTCGACGAGAACCGCGCCGCGCGACACATCGTAGAAGCGCGGAATCAGATTGACAAGCGTCGACTTGCCGCTGCCGGTTCCGCCGATGACGCCGATCGTCTGTCCCTTCTCCGCTTCAAATGAAATGTCCGTCAGCGATTCGTCGCCGGCGTCCGCATACTCCATGGAGACGCCGCGGAAACTGACGGCGGGTGCGCTCGCACCGGACATGCCGGAATCATCCCCTGCATCCGAGCCCTCCGGAAACTCCATTCCCTCCGGCACCGCGAGCACCTGCGCCACGCGGTCCGCGCACGCGACCGCCTTGTTGATCGTGATGATGAGCGATGCGAGCTTCACGAGTTCGACGACCATCTGCGCCATGTAATTGTAGAGCGCGACGACATCGCCCTGCTGGATGCGGCCGAAGTTGACCTGAACGGCACCCGTATGGATCAGCACGATTGTCGCGATATTAATGAGCACGTAAGTCAGCGGGTTCATCAGTGCGCTGAGACGGCCGACGAACTCGTTGAGCCGCGTCAGGGCTTCATTTTTCTCATCAAATGCACGGACCTCGTCGGACTCCTTGCAAAACGCACGGATCACGCGCACGCCGGTCAGGTTCTCGCGCGTAAGCCCCGTGACCTCATCGAGACCCGCCTGTGCCTTTCGAAAGAGCGGAATGCTGATGATCATGATGCCGTACACGACGAGCGCAAGAATCGGAATCGTGACCACAAAGACAAGCGCCGCCCGCACATTGATCGTAAATGCCATGATCATTGAGCCGAACACGATGAACGGGCTGCGCAAGAGAAGGCGCAGTCCCATGTTAAGACCTGTCTGCGCCTGGTTGATATCGCTCGTGAGGCGCGTGATCAGCGTGCTCGTTCCGATCCGATCGAGCTGCGTGAAAGACAGCGATTCGATGTGGTCAAATGTCGCCTGCCGGAGGTTTGCGCCGAAGCCGGCGCTCGCCTTCGCGGCGAACCACTGCGCCGTGAAGCTGCTGAGGAGTCCCGCGAGCGCAAGAAGCACGAGAATCACAACACGGGAGATGATATACGTCCTGTTATTTCCCGCGATGCCGACGTCGATGATCTGCGCGACAACAAGCGGCACAAGCAGATCAAAAAAAGCCTCGAGGAGCTTGAAGAGCGGCGCAAGAACACTCTCCTTCCTGTACTCTCTGAGGTAGATGCCAAGCTGTTTCATAGAAAACTCTCCTTCCGGAAACTTCCGGCCCTGCCCTCCTGCGATACGTCCCGCGGCATCGGGCCGGTCTGCGGCGCGTATGGACGGCCGCGTTTCGTGAATCTGTCTCATTATAGTCCTCTTCTGGAAAATAAGATATGACAAAAAAACGCTCCGCCGCCGAAAATCCCGGCGGGGAGCGTCATGAATTGATTATTATTGCAGGGTTACAAAGTTTTTTCGCAGATTTCGGCCCACTTGACAAACGGTATCTCCCGAAAGAACTGCCCGGCCCGCAATATCCTATCCAGCTCGCAGGCGTCCCGGACTCAGACCTTCTCGAGCTCCCAGGTGTACGCCCGGTACTCGCCCATCTCATTCGGGACCGGAATGCCGACCGTCATGAGGCCATCCGCAGGATAAACCTTCCCGCTCGCCGCATCGCGATAGCGTGCGCCCGCCTCAAGGCCGGCGCAGACGACGTAGGAGACCGGGTTGTTGCAGTGGTTCTCAAGCGTCACGGCGTTGACGATGGCCTTAGCGCCGTCCCGCGCGACAAATGACCACGCGCAGACCGGATCCGTGAACGGATCAGAGAGTCTGTAGCAGAGTCCGTCATTGATCAGCGGCGCGAGGCGCCTTCTCGTCCCGATCTGCTCGCGGATCTCCGCCTTTTCCTCGTCGGAGAGCTTCGCCGGATCGAGCTCGTAGCCGAATGTTCCGGACATCGCGACCGTTCCGCGGACAGAAAGACTCGTCACGCGGCCGCACTGCTCATTCGGGACCGCGGAGACATGTGCGCCGACGGCGGACACCGGATAGCCGAACGACGTGCCGTACTGAATTCTGAGTCTGTCGATCGCGTCCGAATTGTCACTGCACCAGATCTGCGGCGTGTAATAGAGCATGCCGGCATCAAACCGGCCGCCGCCTCCGCTGCAGCCCTCGATAAGGAGATCCGGAAACTCCTTCGTCAGTCTGTCGAGGAACCGGTACAGACCGAGGATATAATCGTAGAGCACGCGGCCCTGCTGCTTCGTGCCGTGCGAGAACACGTCCGCAATGCTTCGGTTGTAGTCCCACTTGAGATAATCGACGCCCTGCGCCACAATATCTCTCACCTGACTGTAGACATGGTCGACGACCTCCGGCCGCGAAAAGTCAAGCACGAGCTGATTTCTGGACCTCACCGGGCGGTGCCCATCCGCCTCAAGTGCCCATTCCGGATGTGCGCGGTAGAGATCGCTGTCCTCATTCACCATCTCGGGCTCAAACCAGATGCCGAAGAGAAGTCCCATCGCGTGGATGTCGTCAGAGAGCTTCTTCACCGTTCCGCCGAGCTTCTTTTCATTTGCCGTCCAGTCGCCGAGACCGCTGTTGTCGTCGTCGCGCTTCCCGAACCAGCCATCATCGAGGACGAGCATGTCAACGCCGAGGTCAGCTGCATTTTTCGCGAGCTGACGGATCTTCGCGCCGTCAAATGAGAAATAGCAGCCCTCCCAGCTGTTTAAGAGGACCGGCCGCACGATATCGCGCCACTTTCCGCGGATCACGTGCTTTCTTACGCACTCCTGCAGGTTCTGTGAGAGCTTCCCGAGCCCCTCGGACGAGGCGCTCATGATGACTTCCGGCACATAGAAGGACTCTCCCGGCGCGACCGGATAGTCAAAATCGTGCTCCGCAAGGCCCATCTGCATTCTTGTCTGGTTGTACTGGTCTGTCTCAACGGACGCATTGAAGCCGCCGCTATAGACAAATTCCATCGCGAGGCATTTCCCGGTGCGCTCCGTCGTATTCCGATCCGCGAGGATGAGAAGCGGATTGTACTCGTGGGAGGACGTGCCGCGGCGGCTGCCGATCCGGAACTCACCGTGACCGGCCGCGCGTCTCTGCAGGTTTCGCTCCATGCCGTGGCGGCCGTAGAAGCTTATGATATCAAACTCTCCCGACACAAAATCAAGGTTTGCAGCAAGTGCCTTAAGGAGATGAATCTTTTTCTCCCCACGATTCGTGATCACGACGCTTCTCGTGATGATGTCGAGGTCCTCGACCGTCCCGTAGAGAAGCTCGACTTCAAGTCCCGCCGCCTTGTCCGCGAGACGGATCTTCAGTGTCTCCTGTCCGTCGTAGACAGCTGGAAGTTCCGGGAGCGAGTACTTGCCCTCGAAAATCTCATAGCCCTCGTAGCGCAGGTCGCAGCCGCGGAAGCCGTCGGCGCTCTCCGCGATGAGAGCCGGTGAGCGGAAGTCGCCCGTTCCTTCGGTCGGATATTCCTGCGGCAGCGCATCGAGCGAATAGGTTCTCTCATTTCCCAGATCATAGGGACTGCCGGAGAATCCCCGGTCATAGCCTGTAAGAATGTAGTCCATGTCGCCGTCCGCCTTCGGCCCGTAGTAGAGATGAAGGAGAACGCCATGGCTGTCCGCCATCATCTGATAGGTTGTATGTCTCGTCTCGATGTTGAAAATGCACGTTTCTTTTCTGTATGTGATCGCCATAGTTTGTCTCCCTCTATGCTTATGACCGGGCGCAGGCATATATGATCCCTGTGTCCGGTCTGAGTGACTTTTAATTCAATTCCTTACTTGACAGCTCCGTTCACGACGCCGCCGATGATCTTCTTCTGCGCGAAGATGTAGAAAATGAGGATCGGCAGAAGGGCCAGCAGGTAGGACGCGAACGCGAGGTTGTAGTTCGTTCCGAACTGCGTCTGGAATGTCATCTGTGCGAGCGGAAGTGTTGTCATGCCGCTGCCGGACATAATAACGAGCGGTGTCATGACATCGTTCCATGTGCCGAGGGCCGTGAGGACCGCGACCGTTGCGTGCATCGGGGACATCATCGGGAAGACAATCTTCCAATATGTCTGCCATGTCGTCGCGCCGTCAACTCTTGCTGCCTCCTCGAGCGCAATCGGGATGTTCTTCAGATAGCCCGTGTAGAGGAGCACGTTCATCGGCATATAGAAGACGACGTAGAGAATGATGACGCCGATCATGTTGTCGATATGAAGCTCAGCCGTCTGCTTGACGAGCGGCATCATGAGAATCGCGAACGGGACGAACATACCGCTGACGATGTAGTAGTAGACGAAGCGGTACGACTTCTTTCTCTGCATATTGCGGGAGATCGCGTAGCCGATCAGGGAGTGGATGACGATTGAGATCACCATCGTGATACCCGTGATCAGAATACTGTTCAGCAGGGAGTGCCAGAAATCCGTGACCTTGATCGCCTGCGCGAAGTTCGAGAAGCTCCAGTGCTTCGGGAGTGACAAAATGCCGGCGATGCTGTTCGTCATTTCACTCGGCTGCTTGAATGCGATGACGACCGTCATGTACAGCGGAAAGAGGACCGTAATGAGACCGATGAGAAGAAGAATCGTAACCGGCCAGTTGACCTTTTCTTTGATTTTTGTATTTTTCATCACAGCTGCTCCTCTCTCTTATTCAGGAATTTCATCTGCAGAACAGAGATCGTAACGATCACCAGGAAGAAGATGACTGCATTTGCACTCTGGTAGCCGAACTGTCCGCCGGACATACCGTTCTTGTAAATGAGATACGAAATGGACTCCGTGCTCTGTGCAGGGCCGCCTGCCGTCAACGCGACGATCTGATCGAAGACCATGAGGAAGTTCTTCATGCAAAGAACCATATTGATCGTGAAGAACGGCATGATCAGCGGGAATGTCAGGTTCCAGAACTTTGCCCAGCCCGTCGCGCCGTCGAGAGCACCTGCCTCGTAAACCTCTGCCGGAACCGTCTGCAGACCGGAGATATAGATGATCGTATTCATCGCGATTGACTGCCATGCGCAGACGATAACGATCGCGATCCAGGCTGTCTTCTTGTCAGCGAGCATCGATGTCGTCTTTGTGAGGTACGGCACGATGTACGTGAAGAAGTAGTTGAAGATATAGCCGACGACCAGGGCGCCGAGGATGTTCGGGATAAAGTAGAGGCCGCGGAGCGCGCTCTTAAACTTGATCTTGCTGTTTAAGGCGAGCGCCATGATAAGGCTCAGCACGTTGACGATGATGGTCGCCGTGACCGCGAGCTTGAATGTAAACAGGTAGGAGTTGCCGACCCGCGCGTCCGTGAAGAGGTCCGCGTAGTTTCTTCCTCCGACCCAGTTGAAGGTGCCGTAGCCCTTGAAGTTCGTGAAGCTGTAAATGAAGCCTCTGATGAGAGGCAGTGTGTTAAAGCAGAAGAACAGTGCGACGATCGGGATCGTGATCAGCGCAAATGTCCGGTTCCGGTTTTCCGGTCTTTTCGTTTTCATATCAATTCCCTCTCTTCCATTCAGGATGCCGTGGATGCTGTCGTGTCTGAATCAGTGTCCGAATTCGCGTCCGGATGCGCCTCGTTATAAGCCTGGACCTTACGGATGATATCGCGATTATAGCGCTTCCAGTCCTTGTCAAACTTTGTGAGGAACGCATCCGTGTCCTTGTTGATGAGGAAGGTCTGGATCAGCGCATCGACTGACATCTCCGACGGATAGTGGTGGTCCTGATAGTCCATCGTCTTATCGTTCTGAATGTAATCCTTCATTCCGTCGAGCTCAGAGGCGAGCTTGAAGTCTCCCTTCTCGCACGGAACCGCGTTCTGCGCATCGAGATACGTCTGAACATTGTCCGGGTCCATCAGGAAATCGATGACCTCGTAGGCCGCTTCCTTGTGCTTGCACGCCGCCGTGACGGAGAACTCAAGGTCGACGCCGGAGTTCAGTACATTTTCCGACGCGTCATTCGAGGCCGGCATGACGAAGGAGTCGATATTCATGTCCGGATTGACCGACTTGATCTGCGGAATCGCGTAGGAGCCGATCGTATACATCGCGGACTCACCCTTTGCAAATGCAGTGCACGCGTCGTTGTAGCCGTAGGCGACCGCACCGTCCTCGCCGTAGGGAAGAAGCTCAAGCATCTTCTCGGCGACATCCTTGTACTGCTTCGCGAATGTCGTCTTGCCGGAATTCACCTCATTGAAGACGTCCGGGGATACAAGGTCAACCGCGAGCGCGTTCCACGGCGCGAGGCACGTCCATGTGTCCTTAAAGCCGAAGTAGAGCGGCTGAATGCCGGCTGCCTTAATCTCATCGCAGAGGTTCATGAACTCATCCCATGTCGTCGGGATCTGCCAGCCGTGCTCCTCGAACATGTCCCTGTTGTAGAGGACGCCGGCCGCATTTGCGACGTAGGGAACACCATATGTACCTTCCGTCGGCACATACTCGAGATTCTCCAGCGTGTCGATGTAGGACTGCTTGACGTTCTTTAAGCCGTCGAAATCAGACACATCCGCAAGGATGCCCGCGTCGACGAATTCCGAGTAGTTCGAGTCGCCGCCGATGCCGATGATGTCCGGATAATCCTCGCGGATGAACCGCGTCTTCAGGATTGTCGTCGCATCACTCGGGGACTCGATCGTCAGATGGATGTCGTCGTGCGTCGCATTGAATTTCTCCTCCAGCTCATCGAAGATGTCGACGGCCTCCGGCTTGTACTGGACGAGATCGATCTCAATCTTCTTGCCGTTGCCAGACGACGAGGAAGAGCCGCAGCCGCTGAGAGCCGTGCCCGCGGCCAGAATACCTGCCAGGCCGAGAGCGGTGATCCTTCTTGCTGTCATTATGTGTACCTCCCTTTTCGTGTGTAACCACGTGTTTCATGTTGTCTACATTATAATTTCCCTTTGTTTATCCGGAAATATCGGAGATTGCCGCATTTTATTCCAAAATGCGTCATTCCATGCTATACTTGCAAAAGAGGTTACATTTTGGTATATGATGCGGATCGGCAATCCGTTGGCATCATATGAAGCAGCATGCAGGGGGATGTCTTATGGAGCAGAAATTTACAATGGCAATTTTCCCGAACGAGAATTTCATCGATCTCTCGCTCGTCCAGTACGGCCACGAGTTCTGTGAGCCCGGCCACTCCTTCGGCCCCGCAAAGCGCAACCACTATCTCTTCCACTTCGTGGTCAGCGGCTGCGGCCTTCTTATGGCCGATGACAGGAAACAGAGGACGCATGAATACAACATCCGCAGCGGGCAGGGATTTCTCATTTCCCCGCAGCAGACCAATACGTATATCGCGGACAGCACGCATCCGTGGGAATATATCTGGATCGAATTCGACGGACTCCGGGCCCACCCCGCACTCGACGCGGCGGGACTCACTCCCGACTCACCTGTCTACCACGCGCGGAGTGCGGAGCTCAGGGATGAGATGCTGAAGGAGATGCGCTACATCGTGGATCACAGCGATGCCTCCTCGTTCCACCTGATCGGACACCTCTATCTCTTCTTCGATTATCTGGTCCGGTCCGTCCAGCGCCCGACCTACACGACGGGAAATAAAATGCAGGACTTCTATATTCACGAAGCCCTGCAGTACATTGAAAACAACTTTATGAATGATATTTCCGTCGAGGAGATCGCGGAGCACTCCGGTCTCGGCCGGACCTACTTCAGCCGTCTCTTTAAGAAGACGGTCGGCTCCTCGCCGCAGCAGTTCCTGATCAGCTACCGCATGATCAAGGCCGCCGAGCTCCTGAAGCTCACCAATAAGTCCGTGAAGGAGATCGGGGAGCTCGTCGGCTACCCGAACCAGCTCCATTTCTCACGCGCGTTTAAGAGCGTCTACGGCCTCTCTCCGCTTCAGTGGAAGAAGGGACAGCAGGGCCGGTAAATTCGCCTTCCGCATGCCAGTATGCCGCCCCGGATACCGGGACGGCACATGATGCATGACTTGTCGCTCCCGTATCGATCGGGAAGACTTTCACAGTGCCTTTCTCAGGTTCTGCGCGTCTCTGTGCTTTTTCTCCGCACGGCCTGCCCGAACCTTCCGGATGGCAAGATACACAAGTCCCGCAAGCGCCGCGGCCGTAAGTATTCTGCCCCACCACGGCGTTCTGTTTATGTTGAAGCAGCGGACATTGACCCACATCTGGTTGATTGCCTTGTTCTGCGCCTGATCAAAGTACACCATGATCGATGAGCGCGCGATCGTATCGCCGTCCGGGTACTGCGCAAAGAGCTGCCTCTTCGTCTGCTCCTCCGGGACTGTCAGGACATAATCGCCCGTCCCGTCCTTCGAGAAGAAATAGTTCACGTCGTACGGCACTGTGTCCGTGTCGCCGTCCTTCGCCCCGTACCGGTCCTCGAGGTACTCATAGATGAGCGGGCTCTCTCCGCCGGAAATGACAGACGTGTAGCCGATGTAGTACATGTTCCGGATCGCGTTGTCCGGGCGCGACAGGAAGTTAATAAACGCCTCCGCGGCCTTCTGCTTCTCGGAATCTCCATTGATGCCCTTCTTCAGCATGACCCAGCCGTCGAAGTAAATATTCGTCGACTCCTTCGGGACCGCAAAGTCGAGCTCGAAGTTGTCCTCGTCCGCCTGGTCCATCGTGTAGACCGCGTCGCCGGACCACTGATAGTTTGCGAGCACCTTGCCCGTGATCATGTCCGCCTTGCCCGAATCCGTCTCAAATGAATACACATTGCCCTGCACGTTCTGCAGATAATTCTGCACCTTCTTAATCATCTCCGGGGACGTGTCGTTCATCTCATTTTCCAGGTTCTGCGAGTAGTCCGGATCATTGAGGAACGAGTCGGACGTGAGAAGCTTTGACTTCAGCGCGCCGACAGCCATGAAGTAGGAGTCGCGGACATTGTCCTTGATCGTAATTCTCCTCTTGAACTTCGGATTGTCAAAGAGCGTCCACGTGGATGCCTCGTCCTCCGTGACGGCCTTCGGGTTGTAGACGACGCCGGTCACGCCCCACATATAGCCGGCCGCGTATTTCGACCAATTCTCGCCGCCGATGGACTTTGTATCAAAGATGTTCTTGATGTAGGGTGAGACACCGTTTATATAATAGTTGTTCGGGTCCGACGTGTCGAAGAAGCTGTCCGAGAGCGGGACGAGCGCGTCCTCGCTCATGAGCTTCATGAACATGTAGTCGGACGGACAGACGACATCGTAGACGTCGCCGAGCGTCAGCATGTTGTAGAGGTCCTCATTTGTGCCGAATGTCGAGTACTCGACATTGACCTTGACACCGTACGTCTTCAGGTACCAGTCCTCGAAATCCTTCACCATGGACTGCTTTCCGATGATGTCTCCGTCCGGCAGATGGATGGTCTCATCCTCGTCCCAGTCGCCGGTGTCGATATATTCCTCCCAGTTGCAGACGCGGAGCGTGACCTCCGGGACGGATGACGCGGAGACGGTCCTTGCCGTGAGGGCCGTGCCGGAAAGGAGGCCGGCCGCGAGAGCTGCCGCAAGACCAATGGCAAATGCACGGCCTGCGTGCCCCGTCCGCTTATTCCTCCGGATACCCGAAGGCTGCGGCAAATGCTTCATTTCACTTGTCTTCGCCATGGATGACTCCTTTCTCAGCGCGGGCTGACCGCACGTTCATCAGTACGACAATCAGCACGACGATCGCAAAGATGACCGTGGACAGGGCCCAGAGCGCGGTCTTGATCGTCGTCTGCGAGCCCTTCGTCGCGTTGACGACGTAGGTACTGATCGTGTCGAATGTCGCCGGCTTCGTGTAGGTCGCGATGAAGTAATCATCGAGCGAGAGCGTAACGGCGAGCGCCGCCCCGGAGATAATGCCCGGGACGAGCTGCGGGATGACGACCTGCGTCAGGGCGCGGAACGGCGTCGCGCCGAGATCGAGCGCCGCCTCGTAGGAGCTCGGATCGAGCTGGCGGAGCTTCGGCATGACGCTAAGGTACACGAACGGCGCGCACAGCGTCACGTGGCCCACGACGAGCGGAATGAACGTGTCCTTGCTGACGCCGAGAACGACGACCAGAAGGATGCAGATCGAAAAGCCTGTGACGACATCCGCGTTGACGACCGGGACCTGGTTTAAGAGGCCAATCGCACCGGAGACGCGCTTCTTTGAGTAGAACGAGCCGATCGCGCCGATCGTCCCGAGGAAGGTCGCGATCGCGGCCGAGCCGAACGCAAGCGCGAGCGTGCCTGCGATCATGCCCGTGAGCTCCGGCGTCGTGAATAATGTCACATAGTTGTGCAGTGAGAACCCGCGGATTGCGCCGATGTTCGTCGCGTCCGTGAAGCTGTACACCGCCAGAATCAGGATCGGCAGGTACAGAAGGATCAGCATGAGCGCGAGAAATACGCGCTTTAAAATTTCATTTTTCACAGCAGCGCGCCTCCTCTCTGCGCATCCTCCTCTCCGTCATCTCCCGTCAGAAGTGTGAACAGGCAAATGATGGCGAGCAGGATAAGGGCGATCATGGAGCCTCCGTTCCAGTTGTAGGCAGCAAAGTAGCTTCCGATGAGCGAGCCCATGATATAGGTGCTGTTGTAGAGCATGTCGAGGACGACGTAGTTCGTCATCGCCGGCAGGAAAACCATCGAGACACCGCTGATGATGCCCGGCACCGAGAGCGGAAGCGTCACGGTGAGAAATGTCGTCCGCGGGTCAGCCCCGAGGTCCATCGCCGCCTCCGTGAGTGCGCCGTCAAGACGCGAGATCGTCGTATAGATCGGCAGGATCATGAACGGCAGGAAGTCGTACGTCATGCCGATGACCGAATTGAGGAACGGGTGCATCGCGAGGTTCCCCTCGATCACCGTCAGGACCTCCTTCAGGGCCGTGATGCGGAGCGAGAAATTGATCCACATCGGCATGACGAAGATCATGACAATGACTGATTTTGACTTCAGGCGGCTCGTCGCGAGAAAATACGCCGTCGGATAGGCGAGAAGAAGACATACCGCCGTTGTGACCGCCGCGATCGCGAAGCTGTAGAGCAGCGTTCCGAGCGCATTCGGGTCCGTGAAGAATCCCGTAAAATTCGTCACCGTGAAATGGCCGGTCCCGTCCGTAAATGCGTACCAGAACAGGACGATGAGCGGCAGGACGACGAACAGCACGAGGAACACGAGATAAGGAATGCCAAGGCTTTTTCTTGAAAATTTCATATCCGCCTCCGTTTACTTTCTGCTGTAGGTAAATGTCATCTTGTCGACCGGCATGATGAGACTCACGCGGTCACCCATGTTCCAGAGGTACTCGTCATTGACGACGAAGTCCTGCTCGAGGTCCGTGTGGATGACATAGCTGTAGTGGTCGCCCGTGTAAATGAGGTTCGCGATGTTGCCCTCCACAAGGCCCGCATCCGCGTCGTCCGACATCTCGATGTCCTCCGGCCGGATCGCGATCTTCACGCGGATTCTCTCCGGATTGACCGTCTCTCCCGCCGCGTCGACAAGGGTGCCGTCCTCAAGCCGCCGGCTTCCCGGAATGATCCTCGTGACGCTCGTCGGAATCTCCTTCCCGTTGTAGGCGAGGCGGAACTTCTCGTTGAAGTCGGCGAAGAAGATATTTGTGTGGTCCTCCGCGAGCATGATGTGGATGCCGTCCGGCTCGATGACCATGCCGACCGTGGAGCCGACCTTCGCGTTCTTAATCGACTGAACGACATACTCGTTCTTTCCGGACTGGACCGTGATCTCGTAGTGGATGCCCTTGAAGATGACCGATGTGACCTCGCCCCTCACCATGCCGTGCTCAGGGTCCGTCAGCGTGATGTCCTCCGGCCGCACGACCGCCGTGATATGCGTGCCCTCGGCCACGTCGTCGACGCAGGTGAACTCGCCGCCTCCGAAGCGGGCCTTCATTTTCCCGGTCATGATGCCATTGAAAATGTTGGATTCACCGATGAAGTCGGCGACAAAGGCATTCTTCGGCTCGTTGTAGATGTCCTCCGGCGTGCCGATCTGCTGCACCTTGCCCTCGCTCATGACGACGATCTTATCGGACATCGTGAGCGCCTCCTCCTGATCATGCGTGACGTAAATGAACGTAATGCCGAGCTTGTCGTGCATGTCCTTCAGCTCGATCTGCATTTCCTGGCGCATCTTGAGGTCGAGCGCGCCGAGCGGCTCATCGAGAAGCAGGATCTCCGGCTCGTTGACGAGGGCCCGCGCGATGGCGATTCGCTGCTGCTGGCCGCCGGAGAGCGTCGATACGCGCCTGTTCTCAAAGCCCGCGAGATCAACGAGGTCGAGGACGTGCCGCACCTTGCGGTCGATGACGTCCTTCGGTGTCTTCTTCTGGCGGAGACCGTAGGCGATATTGTCATGAATATTCATGTGCGGAAACAGCGCGTACCGCTGGAAGACCGTGTTGATCGGCCGTCTGTACGGCGGAAGATCCGTGATCGGAGATCCGTTCAGAAGGATCTCGCCCGATGACGGGATATCAAAGCCCGCGATCATGCGCAGCGTCGTCGTCTTGCCGCAGCCGGACGGACCGAGAAATGTGACGAATTCGCCGCGCTTCACCTCGAGGTTGAAGTCGCTGACCGCCTTGTAGCCGTCATCGGCGAAGACCTTAGTGACATGCTTCAGTTCGATAATGTTTTCATTTTCCATCGTTTTCATACCTGCCCCTGATTTGCTCCTTTAAAACATCGGAGGAGTGCTGATCCACAGGAATTTCGCCGGCTTTGCGCCCGGATTTGCGATCCGGTGCCGCGTCTTCGCCTGATAGTAGAAGCTCTCTCCTGCCTTCACGTGATAAACCTTGTCACCGAGGTAAAGCGCAAGCCGCCCGCTCATGCAGTAGCCGAACTCCTCACCGACATGCGGATTGTCCTCCTCGAGCGTCGCGTGCGGCTGAATGACGACAAGCAGAGGCTCCATCTGGTTCTTCTGCGCATTCGGGACGATCCATTTCCGGCTGTTGCCGGCCTCATCGACCTTCTCGAAATAATCACCCGTCCCAAAGACGACCTGCTCCTCCTCGCCCTCCGAGAAAAACTCCGCGGGCGTCGACCCGAGAATCTCGATCAGATCGAGAAGCGACTCGACGGATGGTGATACCTGCCCTCTCTCCAGCTGGGAAATGAACCCCTTCGTCAGCTCCGCCCGGTCGGCCAGCTCCTGCTGCGTCAGTCCGTTCCGGAGCCTGAGGTTCTTGATCTTCCGGCCGATGTCCTCATTCATCTGCCTGGCTGCCACTTTTTTGCTCCTTCCTCCGTTATACACCCGCTGCCTGCCGCCGCGGCGGGCTTTACATTGATTTAACAGATAATAAACATAAAATATGCTGACACTAAACTTTTGCGCCACGGGCCATTATACTACGGATAAACTCAAAGTCAATCATTACTTAACATCGTGGCATAAAAATAAGTCCCGGCGAACTGCGACCGGGACTTATTAAAAAAGGCCACCCGCTCCCGGGTGACCTTTACCAAATCCAGTTATATTCCGCGCCGGCCCTGATGGCCGTTCAGCGATTATCTGATGTCTGCCTCACTCACTGCACAGTCACATTGAGGACCGCGCTGTTGCTCGTGTTGCCGCTCTTATCCGACACCGTGTAGGTGACCTGATAGGTTCCCGGCGTGTTCATGTCCGGCTTTCCCGAGACATTGATGTGCTGCCACAGCGTCGTCTCCGAGTCCGTGTCGTCGGACACAGAGGCAATGTACGGCCGGTAATCAAACGTATCTCCCTTCGCGAGCGTCACATAGTGCTGCGTGAGGCGGATGGACGGATCGCCTGCCGGAAGGGCCGCGATATCAGCCTCCTCCTGCGCAGCAGCCGCCGACTCCTGATCAGCAGACTCTGTGGCCGCAGTGGACGACGTGGCAGCCGACTCTGCAACAGATTCCGCTCCCGATTCCGCGGCCGTGTCGGCCGGGGCAGCGGTCTCCGCCGTCTCCCGGATGCCTGAGGACTCGATCACACCCGTCTTTGCGCCGCCGTAGGTCATCGTTCTCTTTTCCGTCGCGACATTGTGGCTCTTGTCCTCCGCCGCGTAGGACACCGTGACGCTCTTTCCGTCGCTCGCCACGATAATACTGGTCACGCGAAGAGACTTCGTGACATCTCCGTCCTTATCGTCCTTTGCCGTCACGCCCTGAAGAAGCTGGTCGTCCGTCTCGCCGTCCGTATAGGCCGCCGTCCCGTCAGGAAATGAGATCACCGGCGCCTTTCTGTCCATGGACTTATACGCCACCGCCGTCACGCCGATAAGCAAAACCGCGACGACCGCCAGAATTACCGTTACTACTTTCTTACTCATGAATGTTCAGCCCCGCTTTCCTCCGGAGAAGATGCGCTGTCTCCGGATGCTTTCTGTGCACCGTAATACTTGCCGTAATATTTACCATAATATTTTCCGGTTCTCTTCATGTCAACCTTATTGAGGACGGCGCCGAGGACCGGGCAGGCCGAGCGGTCAAGCTGGGCCAGAATATCCTGCGCGAAACGATAGCCGACCGTGCCTGCCTCGATGACGAGCACGGCGCCGTCGCACTCCCTCGCAACGATCGCGGAGTCGATGACATTCGCAAGAGGCGGCGTGTCAATCAAAACATAGTCGAACGCTCCGCGGAGCGCATCGATCAGGGAAATGAAGACACGGCTGTCCAGAAGCTCTGCCGGATTCGGCGGGAACTTGCCCGCCGCAATCAGGTAAAGGTTCGGATACTGCGTCTTCAGAAGGCACTCCTCGAGCCCCGTCTGCCCGGACAGGACATAGGACAGGCCATAGATCTCTTCACCGCCGGCATCAATTTTCCCGGCAAGCGTAGACTTTCGCATGTCCGCATCGAGATAGAGCGTTCTCTTCCCCGATTCCGCGAGGGACTTCGCGAGGCGAAGTGAGACGGAGCTCTTTCCCTCATCCGGCGTGCAGCTCGTGATATCAATCACCTTGACACGCTCGCCGCAGAACTGGATGTTGGTCCGCAGCGCCTTGAACGCCTCCTCAATCTGGTAATCATTCTTTCTGAGATTCAGCGTGACACTCTTCATGCTCTGCCGCCTCCGCGCTTTCTGTGATAAACCTTCTTTGACCGCTTCTCGCCCTCCGCGATCGGAATGGTGCCGAGAAGACTGATGTGCAGGTATTTCTCGATATCATCGCCCGTGCGGATCGTGTCATTGGCAAGAGCCATGATCACGAGGATGATGACGGCAAGAAGGGCACCTGCAAATGCACCGACCAGAGCGGCCTTCGAATAGCTGGGGCTCTCTTTTCTGACCGGAACATTCGCATCTGACACGACCTTGACTGTCTTCACATCGATGATGGACTGGATTCGCTGAATCGCGGCCCGGCGCACGGCATTTGCAATATCGGCCGCCGTATACGGATCCGTATATGTTACCGTAATATAAATGACACGCGTGTCATCAGGCGTGTTCACCGAAAGATCCTTCAGGATCGTACCGTAATCAGCATCGATGTCAAGACTTGTCAGCGCCTCCTCAATAACCTCGCGGCTCTTGATGATTTCCTCATAGTCCTTCGTGAGAAGTGTTCCTGCCTGCAGATCTGTGTTGTTGACAGATGTCGACTTCTCCTCATTGGACATGACATAGAGGCTGGTCGTCGACTTGTAGGTCGGTGTGATCAGAAATATAGTGCCGAGGAGCGCAATCATTCCCCCGATAACCGCCGCGAGCACGATGGTCGGAAGCCCCGACCACAGCTCACGGAATACATTTCCGAGACGGACCGTGTCAGAACCGCTCCCGGATGTCTTCGGGCCCTGCGTCCCGATGTTTCCTGCATTTGTCATTCTTTATGATACCTTCTTTTCCCGGATCCTGAGTGTTTGCTGTCAGGATCTGTGTCACTTTTCCCAGAGCTTCTCCGGGTATTTTCCGTCCGCGATCATCTTCGCAAAACCGGCCTGCGCAAGCGCAAGGTCCTCATGATAGGTGATGCCAATCCATGAATCCTGTGTCGGAAGAATCGCAACATCTGCCTTCTTCTCACGCAGCAGATCACCGACGACGTTCGGCACGAGATATTCCTTCTTCATCGGATCTCCCTCTCCGCTTGCAAGGAACTCACGGAAGCCATTGTGAAGAACCTCGATGAATTCCGGACCTGCCGCCCACATATTCATAGACACAAGACTGTCTCTATTGACCCAGGACTCAACCTCCGGATTGTCGCAGATAATCTTTCCGTCTTCTTCCTTGATGCCGGTCGTCTCGACGATCCGCTGCAGCTTTCCGTCTTCACCCACGCAGATGCCGCGCGTGACCGTTCCGCTCTTGCTGAGCGTGTTCTTTAAAATAAAGCCCGCCATCGCCATGTGGAGCTTCCCGTCCTCCGTCTTCTCATACGAGTTGACCAGGAAGTCATGCAGCTTCTCGAATGCCTCTCGCCCGTAATAGTCATCCGCATTGATGATTGCAAACGGCTCATTAACAACGCCGCGGCAGCAGAGAACCGCCTGGCCAGTTCCCCACGGCTTCGTGCGTCCCGCCGGAACCGTGAAGCCCTCCGGTAGATCATCGATGGACTGGAACACGTAGTCGACATCAATCGCTCCGCGGATCCGGTCACCAATAACGCTCTTAAACTCCTGCTCAATATCCTTCCGGATAATGAAGACAACCTTATTGAAACCTGCCCGCTTCGCGTCATAGATCGAGTAATCCATGATAATCTCGCCATTTGGAGACATCGGCGCAAGCTGCTTGATGCCCTTTCCAAATCTGGATCCGATACCGGCCGCCATAATCACCAGTGTAGTGTTGACCATTTTTCTTTTCCTCCTGGAATTTTTCTCTGAATAAATGTATGTATATGAGCCGCGGAGAATGTCCGCGGGTGAAACCATCTTAAGAGGTGCTCTTTATGAGCCGGTCCGTCACCGCAGGTCTGAGCACTATTGTACACAAAAACGCGCCTTATTGAAAGACATCTGTTCGCAATGCGCGGTTAAGAAAGGCATCTGTCTTCTCCCGCTGCCTTGCGAGAATGCTGTGAGCCTCCGCAAAGTCACAGGTCATGATACGGTCCGGGACACCTGAGCCCGCGTATCTGTCCTCCAGATGAAACGTCTTCAGGAGCGTCCCGATCCGTCCCATGAGCTCGCCGCCGAAGCCTTCCCTGCGGAACACGAGGAACGGCCGGCCGTAGAGGATCGAGAATACACTCGCGTGAAACGAATCGGTCATAATGAGAGACGCGTGCTTAATGAGGCCTGCGAACTCTCCTGGATCCGCCGCATAGAGCTCCGGCTCATCCTCCGACAGCAGGTGCCGGACCGCAAGGCCGTTCTCATTTGCGATCTCACGTATTCGCTCGTCCGTCTCCGCGCTCCGTCCTCCGATAAAATACGTGAGAAGATACGGCGTATCCGGGTCAACGCCCTCAGGGAGCGACGCGATCTCATCCCACGCATCCGGCCCGAGCATCAGGGTCGGATCGATGAGGACCTCTGCATCCTTTCCGGCGAGGTCCCGCACGATTTTCTTTGCGCTCTCCTCCCGCACGGAAATAACCGGAATGTGCTTAAGACCTCTGACGACCTCGTCTCGCCGGTACCGGACCTCATCGACGCCGAAGCTCGCTGCCCAGCTCAGACACTTCCGAGGCTCGGCAAATGCAAGGAACTGCGGCGGCTGCGCGTGGCCCATGTCCGGGTTCCAGAGCTGGTCGCTCCCTGCAATAAAATAGTCATAGGACCTGTTCAGGGAGCCTCTCATTTCCTTCCGGTAAGAGACGTGCCTGATATAAGTATATTTTCTGGAAAATGCAAGAAACCTGTCATACCGTGCCCGAAGGAGCGGTCTCAGGCTCTCAGCATATTCAGCCGTCTCCTGCTTAAGATCCCACGGAACATAGGAGCTCCCGCCCAAAAATCGATGATAAACATTCTTCAGGTCCCCTGCGAGACTCCGCTCTCTCACGACCAGCGTGTCAGCCTCGATGCCGTGCCGACGGAGATAGTTGACCGTCGCGTAGTTCTGAAGCCGGTTCCCGTAATTTGTCAGATCGTAGATCGTAACGATGCCGACCTTCATGTCTTTTCCTTTCTCTCTGCATCAAATGCAGGTATGACGCTGTTTATATATGTCCTCACCTGTTCTGGCGCAATCAGAGGCGCCAGAGCATTTCCAATACAGACATACAGTTCATCTTCTCTTCAGGCGTCCCATAATGCGGTTATAGAGCAGCTTGTAGCCGTCCGTCCTCGAATAGACAAGAATGACAGTGATAAGAGAAAGCACCGCCACAATGATTGCCTTCACGAAAAGCATACCCCAGCTGTTTACGTGAATAAAGGACGTTATGAAATAAATCACCGCCGCCGCGCCGAGCGTCAGCAGGACATTCCGTATGAGCGGCAGATAAAAGATCTTTGTGCTCACGCCGAAATATTCCTTGAAGAGAATCTTCGGCTCATACCAGAAGTAGGTCGTGAGACGCGAAATCGCGGACGCAAAGAGGACACCGGCCATTCCCATGTAGATTCCCATAAGGATCGAGAGGCCGATATTCTCGATCGCGCAGATCAGCATAATATACTTCGTCTGCCTGTAGAGTCCGGTCGCCTCTCGGTAGGACCAGATCGGATGAAGCACACCGCTCAGGTAATAGTTGATCATGATGGATGTCAGAATGACGTTGTCAAGAACATAGCTGTCGCCCAGCCAGACATGCATCAAATCGCTGAACAGGAGCGTGAAGCAGATCGTCGTGAACGTCGTAATGATCAGACTGACTGCCTGCAGAGAACGGAAGACCTCTACGCGCTTCTTTTTATCACTTGTCACAACAAGATTGCCGATACTCGCCGTCGATGAGCTGTAGATAATATTTACGAAATTCCCGACACCGTTCGTAATCAGGTTGTAATTAGAATAATACCCTGTCCATACCGTTCCGACAAGAATAGAGATCAGCGTGTTGTCCGTTCCGTTCATGAGAACGCTCGACACCTTGTAAATGAAGACCGACTTGATATTTTCCCAGATGCTCTTCTTCTCCTCGTGCGAGAGCGGGGCCGCCTTCTCTGTAATATACGGATAAAGCTGCTGCGATTTCCGCGACGCAAAGTAGTTGATAGCGAAGCTTCCGACGATCTGGCAGATCAGGTATGTGAAGTAGTTGTGCGTCGTGATCAGCAGCACGACCTGGCAGATCATCTTCAGAATCGTGAAGATCGTCGTGTAGAAGGAAATATAGTAATTCTTCTGGTCCGCATTCAGGATACTCGTCTTATACACAAAGAGATAAGAAATGACCGTATCCGCGAGGAAGAACAGGTAGTAGAGCTTCAGGTACGGCATTCCCTGGTCCAGGTTGACAATGTACTGCAGGAACGGGACCAGCAGAAGACCGACGGCAGCGACAACGAATGCAATCCAGTTGTAGACCTTCTTGTAGAACTGCACAAGCGATGTGACCTTCGCGTGGTCATTTTCTGCGAGCGGCCGGTAGAAGCTATACACCATCGCGGTATTGAGGCCGAGGTCCGCGAGGCACAGCATCTGCAGCACATCCGAGAAGAGACCGTTAATACCGAGGTACGAGGCACCAAGCACCCGCACAAAGACGGTCCGGCTGATCAGATTCAGCAGAATGGACGCGATCTGATTGATCGTTCCGAATTTAATATTTTTCAGGACATTGCCTGTCCGGCTTCCCCCGGATGTATTCCGGGGCGTACTTTTTTCTTCAGACAAACTTGAATTTCCTTTCTCTCAGTGTGCCCTTTGCGCAAGGGCTGCGATGAGCCGCAGCGTCATTCCCTGCGCAAAGGGCATCTCCGCATACCGCTCGGACATGATGCCCGGAGCGATTGTGTCTCCCTGACACTCGTCGACAGCGCCGTCTCCGCGCGTCGCGAGGCGGAGACGCCCGAGGCACCGCTCCGCGACGTCCCGGTACTTTTTCTCTCCGGAAATATCCGCGAGATGCGCGTAGACATAGCCGAGCATGGCCGTTGCGGAGCTCTCATACTGCTCCATAGTCTGCAATGTCGCGGAAAATCCGCCGTCCTTCCGCTCAAAGGCCATCAGGCGGTCGGCCTCCTCGATGAGCCATCCGCGGACCTCATGTTTTTCATCCCCGTCAGGCAGCTCATCCATTGTATCGGAAAGGCCGAGCATATACCAGCCCGCGCCTCTTCCCCAGCCGATAATGCCGATCGGAAGACCGCTCTCCGCATCGTAGCAGTGCATGGGGAGTCCCTGCACGAGGCCCCTCTCCCGGTATGTTCCGAGTTCATGTACGGCAAGGGTCATATATTCCGGCTTTCCATACACCCGTCCGTACCTCGCGAGGAACGGGCAGGCAAGTCCGAGCGTGTCGACAAAACGCTTCTTCCCCGTCTTTCCGACGGAATAGCTGAGCATGCCGTCCGCGCAGAGATTATCGTCAAGACACTTCAGCATCGCGTCCATCGCCGGCTTTACGCGCGCAGGGTCCTTCTCTGCCCGGAGGACGGCGTACGCGAGCATCGCGTAGTCGATCCGATTCACCGGGAAAGACCATGTCCCGTTCTCCTTAAGACAGGCGGACATTGCCCGCTCCGCCGCATCTTCATTTTCCCGGCCGCCGGCATCAAGAAGCCCCAGGATACAGCCGGCCCGCTGCCAGCTCTGCACCATCGTCTTTCCGTATTTTCCGCGGATCCGATCGATAAGAAGATACCTGCACGGCTTCCGGATCCGGAGGACCGGCGTCCTCACGGCCCATTTCCGGCAGATACCGGCCACAGCCTGCGCATGCGCCTTCGGATCCTCAAGCCATCCCATTGTGCTGTGCTTCTTTTTTTCATAAAGAGCGGTCGCCGCGTCATACCCGAAAAAAACGGTCAGCGCAGCCGCATATACATCGATTCCTATCATACAATTCCTTTATTCAGCGAGGAATCTCCTCAAGATTCCGCATGGTTTATATATTCCGCCTTTATTCAACGGTCGCGATGATCTGAGACAGATACCGCGCGTCACGGCACTCCTCTGTCGCGACGTTGTCCGGAACCTCATTGACGTACTTCCCGCGAATCAGCGTCTTGTCCTTCGCGCCGGACCGGTACCACTCATACTCGATGTCCATATGACCGACGTCGAGCGCCCGGATCCCCTGCCGGCACAGGTCGCAGGCAAGGACAGTGGCCGTCGGTCCCAGGGCCAGCAGCACAAGCTCGCCGTGCCAGTTTGACAGAACCGCCTGAAGCAGCCCGTCGTAGACGGAAAATGCATTTTTCCCCGGCCCCAGTATTCTCTTTACGCTCCTTGCGCCGTCGAGCAGATCATTGCCGATTCCCATCCGCGTCTCTTTTCCCTCGACGAGAAGGATGTCTCTGCCCTTCCAGAGCTCCTCCAGCATCGGGAAGACAGTCTTCGCATTGTCCGCGTTCCGGTAGTCGATGTACGGTCTCGTGACCAGTGTATCGCCGAACGTATAATTTCCGCAGAAATCCCGCAGCATTGCGGCCGTCTCCGGCAGATGGAACCATCGCCAGTTCTTCCAGAACTCCTCCGCGCGGTCGTTATAAAGCCTCACATGGTTCATGCCGTAGGGCACACAGAGAAGCAGGTCATCCGGCCTGTTTTTCAGCACGTCCTCCATCCTCACCCTGAGTTCATCGCTGTAGGGCTGGAAGCGCAGGTCCTTGTGGTCGCACATGAGCTTGAACTCCCCGTCCCCGAACCGCGACACGGAGCAGTTCTTTGAGAGGACATACCGGATCGTCTCCGTGCTGCTCATGATATGGAGCCGGCTCATAAGCTCGACATCGATTTTTCTTTTCACCTTCTCAGAAAACTTCATGCGTGCCTCCTTAGCGCGTTCCTCACCGGATAGATTCCCGGAAAGATACGGACGATCATAAGCTTCAGTTTCTCCTTCCCGGCCGCAGCGCCGCTCATTTCCCGAATACAGGGGGAAACGAGGCCCCGTGCCATGCGGATATACGGCTCGCCGGGACGCGAATAGCTGCAGACGAGCAGGTAATAGTGCGTCATCTGCGCAAGACAATGTTTTGTCAGAGATTCGTAGTGCTCCCGGCAGAACCGGTACCGGTCAATCCAGGCAAGAAGCACGTTGTACTGACTCTCTGCATTCAGCGCGTGAGAAATGGACGCCGGATTCTGAAAGTAGCCGTAATAAGGCGCGCTGACACACGCCACCGCGCGGCACCGGTTCACCAGGAGATGCGTCGTCGCGAGGTCCTCGAACGTCCTCCCCTCCGGAAAACGGATGCCCTGAAAGAGCTCTCTTCGATAGATCTTTCCCCACGCAAAGCTCGTGTCCTCCTCAAGAAACAGCCGCCGCATCGCCTCGTCTCTCGAAATGACCTCCGTCGCCGGAAAACGGACATCCCCGCGGATCGTATCATCCTCTGTCTTCTCAAATCCGCACGATGCAATGTCCGCACCGCTCGTCTCCGCTGCCGCAAGGAGTTTCCCGATGCAGTCCCTGTGGATGAAGTCATCAGAATCAATGAAGAAAAGCCACTGCCCGGACGAGGCATCGATTCCTGTGTTTCTCGCCGCAGACAGCCCCCCGTTCTTCTGATGGATTACCCGGATTCGTCTGTCCTCCGCCGCAAATGAATCGCACATCTCCCCGCACCGATCCGGCGAACCGTCATCAATGAGCAGAATCTCAAGATTGTCATAGGTCTGACTCGTGACGCTCCTTACGCAGCGCTCGAGATACTGCTCCACCTTGTAGACCGGAATAATGACACTGACCAGATCACCCATGGCTCTCTTCCTTTCCGGCAAGCGCGTCCGCGAGTGCCCCTTTTCCTTCTTTCCTGAGCTGCCCGATTGTCCGTTCCGTCTCCTCATAGTTCCTCGGAGTCTTCATTTTCCGGACGAAATCCCGATAACTGTCTTCTCTTTCGAACATTGCACTCTTCTGCCCGAGCGTATCCAGGATCTGCGTGACCTTGATTCCGGACGGCATGGAAATGAACTGCCGGTGATTTAGGATCGAGAAGATCGTCCCATGGAAGGTTGTCGTAAATACATAGGACGCTCCTGTCAGTGCCTCGCAGAATTCCATCGGCGAGCAGTTGAGAACATAGTCCGCCCACGGGAGGTAGAAGCACGCGGAAACGATGGAGAGGTGCTCCTCCTTCGCAAACTGACGGATATACGTCACCGCCTGCTCCGTGAAATATCCCGGATACGAATAGACCAGGATATATTTGTGCTCTTCGAGGTACAGGTCATGAAGCTCCGCCGTAAATTCACTGACCGGCAGCAGCAGCGTCGGATCGCAGACAATCTTCGTCTTCTGCCCCGTGATGCCTTCCACGACCTCAGCCGTATGGCGGTCTCTCACAAGAAGCGGGGTCGCGCCGCGCATCAGCTCCCGAAGCTCCGGAAATTGATCGAAGTCGCGTACCTCCGCGCGGCCCGCGCTGACTGCGTAGGTCATGCGCCGCGGCATGTCTTTGCCATAATAGAACGGGCTCGTAAAGCATCGCATGGTCACATTCCAGATCTCGTCGCTTCCGATAATGACACGGTCAAGGCTTTCGACGTCCTTCATGTCTATGAGAGGAAGACGCGCCACCTCCTTCTCGAATGCGCGGCAGCGGACCCTGCCATCCCTGTACTCGCGCAGAACATCGATCGGATGACGGAGACTTCTCCGGCTCACCGGATAATGATAGAACTGCCTGCGGTAGGGCACGTCGGGGTGCTCATTTATGATAAATCGCGCGTCGTGTCCCATCTCCGCAAGCGTCCGCCAGAGTGCAAACGCCTGCAGATATGAACCGAAATTTGCTGCCTCATAGACCGTCACAATACCGATCTTCATTTTTCCTGTCTCCTTCTTATACCTGCGGCATTCTTAAGCCCCGTCCTGATCTTCCGCTTCAGCTCCACGCATGGAACGGAAGGCGCAAACAGTGCCTTTCTGTGTCTGTTGCGGACAGCAAAGCTCTCGTCAGCGAGCAGATCGCCCATGCGGATTCCGAAGTACCTGTAAAATGAGAACCGCTGCCGATACGTCTTCTCCGTAATAAAGTCAAAGAACCGGTCTCCGTCCACCGCGGAGGCCGCGGCCGGAATCTCTCTGTATGGCACTCGCTTGTACTGGTCATGCATAAGTGCCGCATAAATATACTCGAAATTCCGGACAAGTCCGGAGTCCGGCAGGTTCTTCTCATAAAACCGGTAGATAGTCTTCGCAAGCGCCGTGAATTTCACAATCTTCGGCGCCTCCATGCCGCGCGCGCCTCCCGTGAGAGATGCGCTCCGAACCCTGTAGTGATACAGGATATCTCTGATCGATACGACTCTGTTCGCAAAGGCGAGATAGTACGCGAAGAAGCAGATGTCCTCCGCGAAGATTTTTCTGTTATCCTCAAAGAAGAGATGATGCTCCCGAATCAGTGAGGTCCGGATGAGCTTGTTCCACACCTCGAAGCGAATACCGCAGGTCATGTATTCGGTCGCGATATAGCAAAGCCGCTCCTCATCAGAAGCAAGACATGCGTCTCCCTCCTCGATGATCCAGTCCTCGGGCTCCCGTCCGTCCTCATAATGGGTCCGCAGACTGAAGGCAACAAGATCCGCATGTTTCTCCTCCATGACACGCACAGACCGGCTGACAAGCTCCGGCTCGATCCAGTCGTCACTGTCAAGAAACAGCGTGTACAGACCGTTCGCTGCCTCAATGCCTGCATTTCTCGCACCGGAGAGGCCCTTGTTCTCCTCGTCGATCACTTTAATCCGCTGATCGCGCGCGGCGTACTCACGGCAGATCTCGGGTGACCCGTCCGTCGAGCCGTCATTGACAAGGATAATTTCAAGATTCTGATAGGTCTGCCCGATCACACTGTCGAGGCAGGCCGTGAGATACTGCTCCACATTATAGACAGGAATGATAATCGATACGAGTTCCTCGTGCTTTAACGCACACATACGAATCTCCTTTCCTCAATTCAGATGCTGTATATCCGGGAATCTGTATTCTGCCAGCAGATGCCGGAAGACCTTTCAGCTCCGGTGCAGCTTCGCTCTGATCTTCTGCCGGACAAGCAGCTTGTCCGCGCTGTCCAGTATCACGAAGTAATTGACGATATAGCCGATGATGCCTGCGACAAGACACACGGCAATCAGCGAGAACCATCCGTTGATGTGCACTGCGCGGTAAATTCCCGCATAAATCGCGAGAACAGCAGCCGTCGCCGCCATGCCCCGCCGGAGCGGCTTATAAAAGGTACTCCATTTCACCTTCAGGTTCCATGCCGCATAGAGCGGAAGGAAAATGAGCGTCTGTGCCGTGAGCAGCACTGCCGTGACAATCTCAATCGCGTAGACGCCAAGATTTGTCGTATTGACGAGAATCAGCTCGACAATGACGTTTGCAATTCCTATGCCGAATGAAACGATCGCAGGAATTTTAATATTCCTCGTAATCGAGTTCACGTTGTTGAGCGGTGAGATGTAAACACCGAAGACATTCGGAAGCAGGATCAGACATGAGAGTATATTAATCTCTATGACTTCCGCATGCGTCAGTGTCGGCAGCCACAGATGGTAGAAATCCCGCCCGAATACGATAAAGCCCAGGATCGGAACAGATCCGAGGAACCCGCAGATCTTAATCGCCGACTCGACATCCTCGATAAACCGGTCGGTCTCGCCCTTCGCATAAGACTTGGTGAGGTCAGGAGCAAATGAGGACTGAATGGTAGTAAGGAGCGATACGATCTGAATCGGAACCGTCTGCGCGTAGGAGAGATAGCCCATTTCCAGCGCATTGAGTGCGATATTGGCGATCAGAAGGTCCAATCCGTTGTTCAGAACATAGTTCAGCTGCCCGACTGCATTCCAGATCCCGACAAGGAAAAGCTCCTTCACCGCCCTCCAGGAGATCTTCGCCCAATGAATCCGGATTTCCGGAACGAGCCGTCTGAACGTCGAGATGTTCATGATATTCAAAAAAATCCCTGAGACAAAGCTTGCAAAGCCGATGTACCAGACCTTCGCCGGCAGCAGGAAGTAAAGCGCCATGAGAAGCACTCCGCGCATGAGGTTTCCCTCAATCGACCAGATTCCCGTCAGGTCGAGCCTGTTTTTAATGTACGTTCCCGCCGAAAACGGACCGATCGCAAGGTTCAGCACGAATGTCCCGAAAATGAGTCCCCACAGGAACTTGATATCTCCGAGCGATCCGGCCGGCACGTCAAGAAGGAACTGCAGAAACACGACGACAAGTCCGAGACCGACAGACAGGATAGCCGCTGCAATGACATCAATCTCAAGGATCGAATTAAAGAGCTCCGCCGCGTCCTTCATTTTTCCCTGATGGTACTTCGTGCTCACGAAGATGTTCAGCATGCCGTTCAGGCTGATTGTAAAGATCGTGATGTAACTGGTGACCTGATAGGCCATGCCGACGAAGCCGTACACATCCTTGCCGAGCTTTGCCGTGATGTACGGCGTAATAAAGAAGCTGACGCCGATGCTGACCACATACGCAATGATCTGGGATATGAGGTTGATCGCCAGCTGTTTTTTTCTGCTGTATGTCTTGTCGATGATACTCATCTGTTCTTCAATCTCCAAAGCCTGTGATACAGTGCCGGCGTTCGGACACTGAGGGCAAGCTCAGCCTTCAGCCTTCCCCTGATCCATGGTCTCTGCTCCACTGCCGCAGCGGCGATCTTCCTTCTGTACCGCTCCGGCACGGATGCATCCATTCCGCTCTTCCGGGCAAGCGCAAGGTCCTGCTCGAACATATGAAGGGCGTGCAGTAGCGTCTTCCTCCAGAGCTCCTCCTCTCCATGCGCGGCGTAGAAACGCATGCGGGAGATATACGCGTCAAAGAGCTCAAACCGCCGCTCCGAAAATTCTCCCATGATACTCGTCTTCAGCTTGATCCGGTAGAGATATCCCGGATACGCTGTGAGCGCGATGCGCTTCGCCGGATAGAGAAGCCGGAGCGTCAGGTCCTCATCCTCATGAAGCTTCCCGACCGGGTAGCGCATTCTGTCAAAGAGCTCCGCGCGGTACAGCTTGTTCCAGACGACCATGCAGTAGATGGACGCCTCGTAGCTGTCAAAATACCGGAACTGAAGATCCCGTCCGGATATCGTCTCCGGAGAAGAGACAAGGCTCACGCTCTCCTGCTTTCTGCCGTCCTCCGAGATGTACCGGAAGCCGCAGACCGCCGCGTCTGCCTTATTCTTTACAAGCGCGTCCATGAGCCGCTCGATTTCATCCGGGCACAGCTCATCGTCCGGATCAGCAAATGCAAGAAATTCTCCCTGCGCGGCATCGATTCCTGTATTTCTGGCGCCGCCGGGCCCCATATTTTTCTGATGGATAACGCGGATCCTTGCATCCTTCCCCGCGAAGTCATCGCACAGCTTCCCGCAGCGATCCGGAGAGTCGTCATCCACGAGAATGATCTCCAGATTTGTATAGGTCTGTCCGAGAATGCTGTGGACACAGGCAGGCAGGTACTGCTCCACGTTATAGATGGGCACGATGACCGATACAAGTCCTTTCTTCATGTGCAAAGCCTCCTTCACTTTCCGGCCTCCGTGACCATCGCGTCCGCGATCTCTTTAAAATACCAGCCGCCGTTTCTGTTCAGCAGGGCGTAATTATTCACCTCATCCGCCGATGAAAATGAACCTCCGTCGTCCCACCAGAAGCAGACAGCACCGGCATTCTGCATCGTGTCGACAAGGCTTCTGATATATGTGACACGCTCGTCTGTGTTGGAGGAGCCTGCCGTATTCTTCATGCCGCACTCGCCGATGAGAACCGGAACAGCCTTCTTTGTAAAGAGCTCATCGATCCGCTTTGCGACGTCCTTCATTTCCAGCGTGTCTGTCCCGTAGTAGTGGATATCAACCATGAGGCGGTTCTTCGCAGAATCGTCAGGGAGCTTGAAATTCTTGAGAATATCTGCGTTAAAGCCACTCGCGTAGGCGTCGCACAGGAGAACCCGCTCCGCGTTATTGCCTCCGGTTTTCCGGACCACATCGACGAATGCCTGATTTAATTCATTCACCGCGTCATAGCAGGAGCTGTCCGGATCTGTCCAGTGATTTTCAGAGTCGAGAATTTCATTGAAGCCCTCAAATACGAGATGGCAGTCGTAGTCGCGGAACTCATCCGCGATCTGTGTCCACAGATTCGTCAGCTTGTCTTTGTTATCGTCAAGGCTTGCGGAATCGGCGTTGATCCAGGCATTTTCCCCGGTGTCGTGATGGGCATCGAGAACACAGTACATGCCGGAGTCAATGACGTAATCGACGACCTCCCGGACTCGCGCAAGCCACTTCGCATCAATCGTCCCGTCATCGCCGATATGATCGTACCAGGTGACCGGCACGCGGACAGCGCCGAACCCTTCATTCTTCAGCGCTTCGATACTATTCTGCGTGACGGGCTGATTACCCCACAGCGATTCATAGTACGCCGCGTCGCCATATTTCCGGTTATCGATGCAGTCAAGGTCATTGCCGAGGTTCCATCCGACCTTCATCCTCTTCTGTACTTCCTCCGCCGTCATAGAGACGAAACCTCCACTCTCCGCAGAAGAGACCGCGGAGGATCCGCTTCCTTCCTGCACCCCACAGCCGGCAAGAAGCACCGCCGCAAGGACAAGTCCGACAAACTTTCCCGTATTTTTCCTGAAGCTCTGAAATATCCGGTTATTCATGTCTCTGAAGCCTCCATTTTGCAAGCCATTCCTCATTTTCCTTCTCTGTCTCCGCCTCCGTGCGCCACCGCGCCGCATGGTCCGCGTCATCCGAAGAAAGCTTTTCCCGATCAGCCTTCTTCATCTCCGCACGGATCTCAGATCGAATGCGCCTGGTCTCCGCGCGCAGCTTCCCGGGGCCTGCCGCTTTCTCCTGCTTCGGAAGAAGATCTGCAAGCTCATTCGAAATACTCCGCGCACGGACAATTCCAGGTTCCGGCTTTCTCTCTTTTTCACGGACAACGCCCGCTTCAGGCAAAAGCGTCGGCTCTGTCTCAGAAGGTGCCTCCTCTGCTGCATAAAGCGCCTCCGCTCCGGCTCCGTCCATCCCGAAGATCAGGCGCGACACGAAGAGCATCGGGAAGCAGTACACGACATCGACCGTGTAATTTTCTGTGATCGCGAACAAGATATAGATCGTGACCAATATGCATTCCGTGACGGTCAGATATTTCTCCACGCGGAAGAACGAAAATGAAAGAACGATGAGCCAGATGATGCCGAGCGCGACCGCAAAATACAGATACGCATTGTCGAACACGACCTGGTCGATCCAGTATCCCTTCCAGTACACGATTCCTGCCCAGGTGATCGGCTGTCCGAGCACGGTCAGGCCGTACTGGTCAAGGCCGAACGAGCCGTAGAGCAGGCGCCCTGTCAGAAGCGTGTCGAGGACCGTGAAAAATGCGTGGAACGACTGGCCCAGGAAGAGATACCCGTACGCCAGCGCCGGAAAGAGCACCGAGCAGGCCGCGTATCCCCATCGCGTAAAGCCGCGCAGCGCTCTCTCATGGATCCTTCCTGTCTTGCAGAGCGCACACAGGAGAAGAAAGACCGTCAGCGTCACGACCGATGTCCGCGAGTCCGTGAAGCAGTTGTAGATGAAGAACAGGACCCAGAGACCGAGAAAATCGCGAATCCTGAGCCTGTCCCAGTTGACGTACACGAACTCGATGATCGTCCAGGCGAGCAGCATCGCCGCCGTATTCGCCTGCGACAGGAAGAAGTAGTGCCGCATCGCGCCGGTCCCGTCTCGGTAGTCAAATCGGATCAGGGACGGCCTTGCGATATAGACGATGATGTAAGCCATCAGATGAAACGCAATCCACGCCGCCTTCAGCCGGTATGACGCCTTGATCACGCGCTTTAAATCAATGTTCCTGCAGGAGATGACACAGACGGCACTGCTGATGACGTAAAAATAGTGGTTTCTCGTGTAGCTGACAAGCGCAAGACCGATGACTGCGAGAGAAAGAAGAAATTCCCTCTCCGTAAGCGGCTTCTGCGCGAGCGCAAGAAGCATCAGTGCAAAAAACAGGACGGTCAGAAGATTTTCCACTGTATCTGCGAAAGAGAGCACGCTGAAAATACTGGAGGAACGGATCAGATCCTTCAGCAGCCATGCAATATACCCCAGCATATACAGGGTTGTACTCATTTGCGTATCTTCCATGCGTTATTTTCCTTCGCGCGCCGCCTGGTCGAGCAGGTCAAGGAGTCTGTCTGACTCCCCCGTCCGTACCTTCCGGATAAACAGCTCATTGTCCGGCCTCTGCATCAGCTTCGCGTAATCCTTCTCCGTAAATGTCACAATCGTGCCCGGGTACTCATAATAGTGAAGATTTCTCCAGTTCACAAGCCAGCGCCGCTCCGGCTCATTGCGAACGCTGCAGTTCTTCTCAAACGGTGAGTTGTGGACGATCGTCTGAAAGTACTCCTCGTCCGGGAATTTCACATGGCGCATCACGCGGTTAAATTCCGGGTGTCCCTTGGCAAATGAAAGCACATATTTCGCGCACTCGTCCGTGAGCGCCCACTGCGCGGAGCCGTAGAAAAGCGGGTAATTCCCGTCCTTCTCGCGGATCACGCCGTCAAACAGAAGATGCGGGATGCTGCGGACGTACTTCATGCCATTGTGCAGAACACGTCCTGCCCGATCCGGATGATTCAGGTAGAAGTCATCGTCAAAATTGTGGAGAATCTTGTATTTCTCCTCAAAATGCCAGTCATGACTCCCGGCAATCCGGCACGCGCGGATAAACTCCGTGTCCGCATGCTCCTCAAAGAAGCGGTGAATATACTGCCACGAGCGGATCGGATAATCCAGGTTCTGAAGAAGCACGTACCGGTCATAGCCGCAGTCAGAGGACGCGGCTGCCCTGATCAGCTCCAGCGTGGCGAGTACCGCGTTGAAGCCGCCCCAGTATACCTTTCTTCTCTTTTTCAGAAAATGGACGCGTTCTCCGTGAACAGCCTCAAGGAAGGGCGCGATGTCTGTCTTGGCGTCTACATGAATATACATGTCTGCGTCCGGGTCCTCGAGGAGCCGTCCCGCTGCCCGCGCGACAAGCTGCGGATCCGTATGACACAGGTTAAGATATGCGATTCTCATATAATCCCCCATCTATTCTCCGGTCAGCGCTCAAACTGATACCCGGTCAGATTCAGCGCCCCGACTGCCAGAAAGAGAAGCGCGTACATATGCTTCTTTAAAAGCGCAAATGGAATCTTCTTTACACCACCGCTCCGGAAATTCGGCATCGCGCTGATCGCTCGCTGCGTCTCCTCCTCGCGGACATAGCGGAGCCACTTCTGGTACCGGTGACTGACTCCCTTCGCCGTCTTCGACGTGTAGAGGAACGCAAGCTGGATCACGCTCATGACAACCGTTCCCTGCCAGTAGGGCGTAATATCGGTCCCGCTCTCCGCGAGGACTCGGTCCGTCAGAGACCGGCGCGCCGCAAGGAGCTTCGTCTTTCCCTTCCGCACCTTCTCCGCGCTGCTCTCGTAGGTATAGATCGCCGACGTCTTCCGCTCGACAAGAAAATACAGACAGTCATTCAGTATCGCGACCTTTCTGCATTTTGTGAGATATTCCGTCGTAAAGCAGGTGTCCTCGCCGACCTTCAGGTTCGTATCAAAGAGGAGCCCGTTGTCCTGAATGACGCTTCTCTTCGGCATCGACCGCCACAGCGCCGCATTCTCCTTGTGGAGCGCGCCCGGCACGCCGTCAAGCCAGCGCTTGATATCGCCGAAATTCACACCGATGAACTGAGGGACGACGCAGCGCATGATCTCGCCGCCCTCGTAAATGTCCCTGTCAAAGACAGGCGGATGCTCCTCCTTCTCTCCATTTATCTGATCGAAGATGTACCCGTAGAGCACCGTGTCCGCGTCCGTCTCCTTCGCCCGCTTCCAGAGCCGCTCGAGGCAGTCGGGGACGACATAATCATCGCCGTCATAGAACAGGATGTATTCACCTCCCGCGCGCGGAATCAGCGCATTTCTCGCCGCGCTCACACCCGCATTTTTCTGGTGAAAGGCGTGGATTCTTGTATCCTTCTTTTCATAGTCCTGAAGAATCTGCCAGGTCCTGTCTGCGGAGCCGTCGTCCATCACATAGATCTCAAAATCCCGGAACGTCTGCGCAAGCAGGCTGTCCAGACATTTGCCGATATATGATTCCAGGTTGTAAGCCGGTATAATAATACTGATTTTCTCCATCTTCCTGTCCTTCCAAATTGTCCGGTTTCGGACTGCAGAAGCTCAGCCTTCCGTGTCCCGTCAATTGCCGGTCCTTTCCTTTGCAGCTCTCAGTGCGCGACGCTGTGGACCATTAGTCGGAGGTGCGAGGCCGCCGGCATCAGCACTCCGCAAATCCGGTATGTCACCGGGTTCATGGCCCGCATGAACGCCGCATTCTTCGTCCGCTGCTTCTTCAGGTACGGGTTCTTCTTCCAGTCCGGGTACCAGTGGTTCAGCGCCTTCCAGCTTTTTCCAAGTGCGAAGGCCCTCTGCTTCGGGTCACCGATCCGAGACATTCTTAAAAATGAGCTGCACAGGATGATGCGCGCCGTGAGAAACTCGAGCTCCTTCTCATACGACTCATAATATCCGTTTTTCTTATAATACGCGCGGATGCCCTCCAGAATCTTCAGGATGTCGAGGGTCTTCAGCGTCGCATTGTAATTGAGAGAGCTTCCTCTCTGCACATAGTGGATCAGCGCCTCCGGCACATAAGAGATCGTGTGCAGGTGCGGCATGAGGCAGCTGTAGAATCCGACATCCTCATACATCAGCCCCTTCATAAAATGAACGCCCGTCTCCCGGAGCCAGTCGAGCCTGTAGATCTTGTTCCACACAACGGAACGTCCCGTCATCAGAAGCTGCCGCGGATCCGTGACCGGCTCCGCGTGCTCCTCGTCGAAGCCGTTGTCGTAATTATGGAAGAGATCGCACTCCGTGATCTCGCTGCCCGTCTCCTCCGCTCTCCTAAAGAGCTTCTCATACATGTCCATCTCGACGAAGTCGTCTGAATCCACGTAGCCGACATACTTCCCTGTCGCGTATGGAAGCCCGAAATTCCGCGCGTCAGAGAGGCCGCCGTTCACCTTTTTCAGTGGAAGAATTCTTTCATCCCTTGCGGCATAACGGTCGATAATCTCCTGCGAGCCGTCCGTCGCGCCGTCATTGACGACAATGATCTGGATCTCCTTCAATGTCTGCCCCGTCAGTGTGTCCAGACACTTCGGAAGATACCGCTCCACGTTGTAGACCGGAACGATAATACTGACCTTCACATCGCTCATGTATGCTCTGCTCCTCCTGTTCATATCCCGATATTCTGTCTGCCTTATCCTCTCCGGGCAGCATATATTCCCGCATCCGAAACCTTCTTACGCATCAAAGAGGCCTTATGTCCTCCCTGCAGGTCTAAGCTTCCGTTTCGCCGTCATGATCATGTCCTTCGTCCGGACATAGCTCGCGATCAGCGGAACGCACCCGCTCCTTACAAGCCGCAGCTCCATCGCCCGCTGGCCGGAGAGCCCGCAGTCCTGTGCCATCTCAAGGATTTCTCCGACAGAAGAGAGCCTGAGAAACCACTCCATGGCCTTCCGGCCCTTTCCGCCCCGATAGCGGCAGGCGATCATCCGCAGATAGTACATGACGGTCGCGAACTGCTGTGCAAAAAAGCTGTTCCGGCACGGCTCGTTCTCCGGCCGCCCGAGCTCTTCATTTCCTGCTTTCCAGACGGCCGCAAGTCCCGCCGCATGCTTCTTCAGATTGAGGCTCCGCATCGCGCCGTCCTCCGTCTGCCTGTAGAGAACAAGCGGCTCATTGACAAGACATGCACTCTCCGCGCGGCTTAAAAAGCGCATCACGAAGATATAGTCCTCGCCAACCGCGACTCCCACCGGGAAATGAACTTCCTTCGCGATTTCCCGCCGGAAAAGTTTTCCCCAGCACGGCTTAAGGAGCGGCGTGCCGAAGAGCAGGGCCCGCACCCGCTCCATATCCGCGCAGACGCCTTCCGTCTTTCCGTCATCTACGCCTTCTCTTCTATCTCCCGCGAAGGTTCCTGCCTTCCGCTCCGCATCGGAGCAAACTTCTTTCATATCGGGAAAAAGCCCGCTCTCTGTGCGCCCGTCTGGAAAAAGCGACGTATAGGCAAACGCAGTCATGTCGTACCGTCCCTCTCTCGCCGCTCTGAGGACATCCGAAAATGCCTCCGGAATCAGGGAGTCATCCGCATCGAGAAACAGCACATAGGTCCCGCGCGCCGCAGCAAGTCCCGCGTCTCTTGCGAGGCTCACGCCCTTGTTCTCCTTCCGGATCACGCGGACCCGTTCATCCTTCGACGCAAGCAGGCCGCAGATCTCCGCGGAGCTGTCCGTGCTGCCATCGTCGACAAGAATCAGCTCGATGTCCGGCTCCGGGGCTGCGAGCACCGAGTCCGCGCACTCAGAAAGATATCTCTCCGCATTATAGACCGGAACGATCACAGAAAGACTCACCGAATTCATGACTCTTCCTCCTCCGTCTTCTCAATGAAATCAAGAATCAGGTTCTCGATCTGTCCCTTCTGCGGTACATACGGCTTCAGCTCCCTCGTACGCGCCTTCTCAATATCATCCGCCAGATTGTGGATATCGTGACAGACAACCACCATTCCCTTCGCCTCAAATGCATTTGCAATCTCAAGCTGGTTGTCATCGACATGCTCACCGTACTTCTTGAGACGAGGCACGACGAGAACACGTTTGCCGGCCGTGCATGCACTCACAATCGTACCGACGCCGGAATGCGTGACGAGAAGCGAGCAGTCCCTGATCTTCTGCGCCATCACATCCTTCGGGTAATATTTGTCAAATGAGCAGTGCCTCGGCGTCCACTCGCTCGTCCCGATCTGCATGCAGACGTCCTCTCCGAGAACGCCGCGCCCGGCCAGTCCGTCCATCGTACGGATCAGCCGGGTAAACGGAAATTTCTGTGTTCCTACTGTCACAAAGATCAAAACAGACTCCCTCCATATACAGCCTTCGGATAAAATTGCAGGAGATCCTTCCACTGGACAAGAAAGAGGTCCGCAATCCGGTACATGATTTTTCCTGTGAGTGACGGTGTCTCTACTCTCGCAAAAGACTCCACGTAGATGACCTTGATTCCGAGGCGCTTCGCCGCAAAGCATACCGGGACCGAGCACATCGCTCCCGTCGTCACGACAAAATTGATTTTCTCGTCCTTCAGAATTTTCATCGCTGTCCGGTAAGTGCCAAACAGATTTCCGATCCCTTTCAGCTCGTGGCGGTTCATTTTCGGAACGGTATAGACCTTCTTTCCGAAAAACTGACTCGGGTACGACTCCTCCTCCGTGATCAGAACGCCGGGAAACCGATTGATCAGACTGCTCATGCGGCAGATCTCGGCGAGATGCCCGCCCGATGACGCTACATAGCAGATCCGTATATCTTCGCTGTTCATATTGTCTGTATGCTTCATATGACTCCCCCACAATCTTCGCACATACTTTTCTGCAGATGCGTCCTGCCAGACGCCGCACGGCTTATGAGTTACAATCTCATTCTCTCTAAGAAGCAGATTCATTGTCCCCGTCTCTTCTCTCTGGAACGGATCCAGAGATCCACGGAGCTCTTTGGCTTCGCGCCGCTCTGGCTCTCCGGGATAGCTATCCTCAGGTCCGGAGCCTCCTCTTCCTTCTTCCGCTCCGGAAGGTCAAGCGTAAGCTTCGCATCTTCCTCCGCCTCTTTTTCTGCCGGCGGAAGATCAACCTGAAAGCCTATATTCTTTTCCGCCTTCTCCTTCCGCTTCGGAAGCTCGAGCGAAAGATCTGCCTCCGCCTTTTTCTTCCGGGCCGGAAGACTAATCTTAAGGTTCACACTGGAAGGGGATCGGCGGCGCGGCTCTGTCACAGGGCTGTCTCCGCTGCCGGAAGCATGGCTCACTGCAGTCCTGCTCTCTGAATGTGACTTTCGAAATAATCCACGCCCCTCCGTCTCAGCCTTCCTGCGCCCATATGTCCGGTTCGTCCGGCGGACCCTGTTCAGTGCAACCCCGAGCAACGGACAGCCGGCCCGCTCCAGCAGATCCTCTGCCTCTCTGGCAAGATTGGGCCCGACCGCTCCGCTCTCAACGACGAGAACCGCCCCGTCGCATTCCTTTGCCGCAATAGCGCTGTCGGCCACACCGATCAATGGCGGCGTATCGACAATCACATAATCAAATGCCTCGCGCAGAACATGGATCAGAGAGACGAACCGTCTGCCGTCCAGAAGCTCGGCAGACCCTGCAGAGGATTTTCCTGCGAGGACCATATAAAGCCCCGGGATATCCGTTTCAAGCAGCATGTCCTCAATCCCGCACTGGCCGGTCAGATACCAAGAAAGACTGCTCTTTCCCGATGCATCTCCCGTCACGCGCTCTGCCGTAACTGAACCGCGCATATCTGCGTCAAGATAGACGACATTTCTCCCTGATTCCGCAAGTGCACGTGAGAGCATAAGTGCCACCGTACTCTTGCCCTCTTCCGGTCCGCAGCTTGTCATCAGGATGACGCGCGTCAGATTCCCGCTGAACTGGATGTTTGTCCGCAGCATACGGACTGCTTCCTCTACCCGGAAGCCTTCATCGCGAAGCTCAAGATGAACGTGTCTCATGCTCTTCCTCCATGCGGCCGCTCTGCTTTCATTCGCGTCCGTCTCTCCGGGAATTCCGGAATCTGGCACAGCGTACCCGCGCCGAGATATTTTTCTACATCCTCCGAAGTCCGAATCGTGTCGTTCATGACCGAAATGGCAAATACAGCCACAACTGCGATGAGAAGTCCGGCCGCGCCTCCATAGACCGCACACTTCTTGAGATTCATGCCCGACGGCGCCTTCGGAATCTCCGCAGAGGACACAACCCGGATCGACCGGATGCTTGTGATCTTCCGAATCTCCATGGTTGCCGCCAGCCGCACCTCGTTAGCGATATCGGCGGCAAGATACGGATCACTCGCTCTTGCGCTTATATAAATCAGGCGGGTATCCTGCGGAACGGTGACGGTAATCATGCTCTGAAGACCCGCCTCGTCCATATTAAGATCGAGATCAGAGATAACCTGCTCCATCACATCACGGCTCTTTATGATCTCCTCATAATCCTTCGTGAGAAGAGCTCCCGCCTCCAGACTATCATTCCCAACCGCAGTCTTTCTGCCGGCCGACCCGGTCATGACATAGATGCTTGTCGTCGCGCTGAAGACCGGCCTGGCTGCCCTGATATAAACCAGTGCACCGAGCATGGCCCCGATGACAGCGGCCAGAAGAATCGGCACGGCATTCCGGACCATATCCATGAGTGCTCTCTTCAGATCAATCTCTCTGCTTAGTCTGCTTCTCCGATTGTGCATAGCTCTGATGTCCGTTATTCTGCCCCCTCACTCTTTGCGACTGCACCGACTGTCCGCAGCAGGATCCGCAAATCCATACCGACGGTCCACGTCTGAATGTATCTGGTATCCAGCGCAACGACCTTGTCAAAATCCGTGATGTTGCTTCGGCCGCTGATCTGCCACATACCCGTAATCCCGGGCCGGATGCTCATTCGCGCCCGGTGCTCCGGCTTGTAGTGCTCCCATTCGTCAACCGTCGGCGGTCTCGTGCCGACGAGAGACATGTCTCCCTTCAGTACATTGAAGAACTGCGGGAATTCATCGATCGACGTGTTCCGGATGAAATTTCCGATTCCCTTCGGCTTTCCGTTCTTGTCCTTCTTCTCGCTCCCGATGATGCGCGGATCATCGTCCATCTTGAACATCATGCCGCTTGAGATCTTGTTCTTCTCCATGAGCGCCTTTTTGCGCTCCTCCGCGTCCATGTACATGCTCCGGAACTTGTACATCCGGAACGGCTTCCCGTTCTTTCCGATCCGCTTCTGGGCAAAGAAGATCGGTCCCGGCGAGCTGATATAGATAGCCGGCGCGACAAATAGGAACAAAATTCCTGTCACCGCGCAGCCGACCAGGCCGCCGACGATATCCATCGTGCGCTTGACCGCGTACTGCCAGGTGGGAACGGTCCGGATCGTCCTCGTCAATGTGACATAGTCCCCGAGCATCTCCGCATACTGAGCGCCGGATTCCCGCTCATTCTGGCGGAGGGCTCCGACAATCCGGTGCGTCGTAATGCCCATGATCTCGCATTTCCTCAGGAAGTACTCCGCGTTTTCCGGATCCTCCGGGAGATCGAGCGTCACCTCGTCGACCCAGTGATGGGAACAGTACGAGACCGCATCCCTTGCCCTGCCGAGAATCGGAATGCCCTCAATCCGATCATTCTGTCCGTAGCGCGTATTGTTGTAGAAATCCGTGAGAAAAATTCCCTTGATCGTATACGGGTTCAGCGGGTTTCTGTTCAGGTTGTAGAGCAGACTGTTCGCGCGGTCGGACGAGGAAATGACAACCATCATCCGCTTGTCCTCGCTTCTCTGCATTTTCTTCCGCATGTGCCGCTTGTGCAGGCACTTCGCTAGGCAGTCGCAGACGAAGAAAATCACCCATTCCAGAATGATCAGCTGTCTGGGCATCATCGCCACTTCCCGGATAAAGTAGAGGCAGACAATATCAAACAGCAGAAGGTACAGTGTCTGCATAAACGTCAGCTGAACCTCAGATATGTAATCCCTGCTGAGCGCGTCCTTATACGGATCATGCGCCCCGATAATCAGGACATATCCCAGAATAGCGATCAGAATCTGATGAAGATACGGCCTCCCCATCCGGCTGATCGGCACAATCATATGAAAGCTCAGAACATACGCCAGAAAAAATGACACCAGCAAAACCACGACATCCATCGCGATAAAATCCAGATGTCTGAACCTTTTTTTACGCTCCTCCAAGTTCTCCTACCCTCTCTTGCCCGGCCTTAAGCCGGTTTTCTTGACTGAAATACGATAAAGAGAAAACCAGCGAATAACCTATCTGCAAATGCAGATAAGCTCCGCTGGTTTCCTTTTCACGCAATCACAGACTCTGTTCCAGAATCGATTCAAGTTTTTCATCTGCATCAGACTGACCCCTCCGAGCAATCAGATTGTCCGTCTTCACCTCCGCTGCAGCCCTCGTCTGTTCCTTCCCATCCACGACAAGACGCCCATCCTTTTTCCTCACCGCCAATGCCGGAAAAATAAAATCAGCTGCAAGCAGATATATCCTTACTGATGCAATGACTGCATACAAAAAGCCTGCTTCAAAGCAGGCTTCCAAAGGGATCCGGACAATTGATGCACACGCGCTGCAAGCCGATTCTCTGCCCGATATCATTGTTGTTCTTCCCCTCAGAACTCAGCAATGACCAGAAAATGAAAAAACGGGCTGCGTTCTTTCACCATAGAGATGGTATCACAAAAGCGCGTTTATGTGTTTCCAACAAATTTTCATACCACCCCTCCATCTTTGTGCAAGTTGTCTAACATCAAAAAATTTGTTTCGGCATAGTATCCAGTTTTTATCCGCTCGTTTGGACATTTTGCCTTTGCGCGGAATTTGATCCGCGCCATCTTAATTCGAGTCAATAATCCGGATGCCCATCTTCGCCAATTCACGCCGCAATTCTTCAAAATCAAGCTCTCCATCTGCAATGGCTTTCTGAATGCCGGGGCCCAGGGAAATAAGAGGCGGGCCCTGCCGCACAGTCTGTTTATGCAGTTCGTCCGGAGTCCAGCCGCGGTTGCACCACAAGTGAGAATGATTGGCAAAATCCATCAGTCTGTCGAGCAACTCCTGCAGCTGCCCGTCCATTAGCTGCACACCGACCTCGTCCAGTTCTTTTATCACAAAGTCCAGGGTATCTTTCGGTCCGGGCCATCCAACACTCGTTCTGAATTTATAGTCCCTGACAATCTTTTCATTCTCCGGACCGCGGCGATCTTCCAGAAACCGCTCTGCTTTCTTCTGATTTCCCTTGATATACCCGCTTTTACCGCTTATATAATCATAGTGAACCTCTCCACCTGAATAAAATTCAGATGGAGCTTCCCAAGGAGCGGCGTGCTCCTTGAAGAAACATTACGGGCCTGATAAGGAGGCAGTTGTGGGCGATGATGGTTTGCGCACATCAGCGGTACAGTGCTTTACACTATATCTCCGGCCACGGTCGTCCCAACAGGTGCCGCTTTTATCCGGCACGCTCTCCGTACCCTGAAAACCTACGAAACTTCCGCAAGTTTCCAAAGTGTAGACAGCGTACACGCGGTTCTCTTCCCCAGTTCGGGGATTTCTGCCCAGAGCCGGGTCCATGCCTCAGATGACATGGATTTCTCCATCGCACGGAGGAAATACCTCGCGGCGATGTTGTAGGAAGCAGACAGGTCGCAGTCATACCGCTTCCCTGTCTGAAACGTGCATTTTGAAAAATCAGACATATCCCTGGTGACTTTTCCGGAGCCATCGTATGCGAGGGCCGATGTATTCCTCGGATTGATGAGGAATACCCGGATATGGGCGCGGAGCGCCATGCTCTTCACAAAGTCGCGGATACGGCATTTACACCAGTGATGAATGCGGTCCCTGTGCCGGCCCCGGCCTTTCATGCGGCCGAGATGTTCCAGAACAATGCCGTACGCATGGGCCGACACAGCCTAACGCATTCGTCTCGAATGAAAGGCGCGGGGGCTTCTTCCGGAACCGTTTTCCGGCAGACATAGCTGCGTGCTTTTCCTCTTCCCACGCGGCAAGGCGTGTCTGATAGGACGAAACCTGTCCGATGGCATAACTGATCGCCGCTCTCCGGAGATAAGACGGAAACTTGTAGTAAAGCCTGTCGAAATCCGGGTGTTCCGGGTCGGGGTTGTCTGTCGTCTTATGGATCAGAGCCTCCACAGCGTTGATTCTTTTCTTCGCGGAAGGCAGAGCCTCAAGGCTGTCCCAGTGCGCCAGCACCACGTTCCCGATATACCCGCAGGCAGAACGATAGAGTGCAAGCGTCTGTGCAAACACGCGGCGCTGTCCATAGCTCATATGATTCAGTTCTGTCTTACGGATAACACGAGGCTGTTTCACAAGTATCTCCTTTAATTTGGTGATTTTTTATGCTATAATCAGTATAGCAAAATGCAATCAGTTCTGCAAGGAGAACAGCCTATGAATGATCGGTTTGAACTGCATATGCAGCGGAACCAGCACGCCCTGTATAACATCCATTATCACCTCATTCTGGTAACGAAATACCGGAAGGCATGCATCACGCCGGCCATGTTCAGCCTGCTGAAAGCACAGGCAGAAAAGCTATTTGGACTTTACAATATCGACGTTTAAGAAATGAACTATGAGGCTGATCATGTCCACCTTCTGCTTCAGGCCCCGCCAACCGTCTGTATCTCGTCGGTCATCAACAGCTACAAATCCACCAGTTCCCGTCTGGTGAGAAAAGAGTTCGCGGATCACCTGGCGAAATTTTACTGGAAACCGTATTTCTGGAGCCGGAGTTATATGATCCTGTCATCCGGAGGCGCTCCCATCGAAGTGATCAGAAAGTACATACAGGAACAGGGAACACCGGAGCATGCCGCAAAGAAAAGGAAATGATCCCGCCAGAGCAGGATCAGATGCGCCTCTAACTCCACCTGATGCAGTAGCTCAGATGGAGAATGCGAACCGGCGCGTATGTTCAAATTGCTCATCCTGGCTCAGGAAGTCAAAATCCTTCAGTTTCTCACCAACATGCGCGCAGGGAATTATTTGCTTGTTTGGCAGTTCATATTCTTTCGCAGTCACCTTAAGATTTCCGAGAAATGCAAGAAGCCTTCTCTCGTCATCGGTTACCCTCTGCTGCCCATACTCCATAAAATCTACCGGGACATAAAACGGCTTATTGATCTGGTTTTTATCCAAACCATAGAGATTCATATACTTGTCAATGCCGCTCCCAACAAGATCTCTGTTCACAACAAACCGGTTTGTATCCTTCTGCGGTTCCGCACTGTAAATCTCGTTAATTTCCAAAATGTAATAAGGGACATCTTCCCTCTGCACAATCCCGGAAAAAATAACAAAATCTTTCTTGTGCATCGCGGGTATGGTATTTACTTTCGTCCGCAGTTCCTTATATACTTCCCACAGATCGCTGATTGTGGCAGCTCCATAGAGATTGATGCCGGCAAGAAAAAATCTGTGAAGAAAATCGACCTGAGTTGCCGTCAGGCCGGATTCAGCATATCGTTTTTTTAATGTTTTTTCAGAAAGTGGCCTTGGATACATAGTTATCTCCTCTTATACAGCTTCGCCTATCTGCTTCTTTTCTCAGTCAATGAACATCAATGAACGCACGCGGGACCCAAACACAGCCACTCACAGCTTTTCCTCAATCAGCGGCAGCAGCCTCCGATCCGCCGGCAGCCAGTCCACATCATACAGATGTTCTACGTCAAGCCACCGCGCATCCTCGTGCTCAAGAAGCGTCAGCTTCCCCGACTTCACCGTACAAAAATAGCATCCCATCGACAAATGAAATTCCGGATAGTCCGTCTCGATGGTATCAATCAAATCACCGACCTCGATCTCCGTGTCAAGCTCCTCGCGGATCTCCCGGGCGAGTGCCTCCTCGGGTGTCTCGCCCGGTTCAATCTTTCCTCCCGGGAACTCCCATTTGTCCTTAAACTCGCCATAGCCTCGCTGCGTGGCGAACACCTTTCCGCCATGCAGAATCACTGCAGCGACTACATGCTTTGTTTCCATCTCTTCTCCTTATTAAAACAGGTCTTTACCAAATATAAGAACAGGCAGGGATTGCTCCCCGCCCTTTTTTCATTCATCCGCTTCGGTTAACGGTGCCGCGTACATCTCAGCTAACTATTGAGTTCATGCGCTCTCATCCAACGGATCTTTTATTTCCTTCGCCTCACTATATAAGACAAAAGGATCGAGATCAATGCAGTCTGACGGATCATGCTTCCCACTGAGATCCCACGCCGCTGTACCATTTAAAACAGTAAGCCGCTTTGTGAAAAAGTCATCATCCTTCAGCCTTTCAAATACTCCGCTCTTCTCAATCAGCGGTTTCATATCAAACTCTTTGATATGTCCATCAGAAAAATAAACAGCAATACATTTATCCTTTGTAGGAATAGCCTGTACAACCACCGGATAATAGTTCACACCAATCACCTGCCTTTTCTCTTTTACAAAAATTTATAAAGGCTCGATCTTATTAAGAGGCTGAGCCTCCTTTGCAAGCTCCCAGTTCTGCATCAATTCATCCTGATGCAATTCATTCCAGGCAAGAACCAGTTTTAACTGCCTGGCAGGAAGTGCACCTTCAATTACGCACCCGGAAAGCACATCAACAAGACATTTAAAGCCTGCATACTCTACATGAAAGTGTGGCGGATTATGGTCGCTGTAATACATCGTTATTTTGATTCTCCGAAACATTGAGATAACTGGCAACAGTCCCACCTCTTTCACTTTCCATTAATCCATCCAAAATAAAATCTATAAATCACGATATGCTATATTACAAATCCTGTCAAGAAACAGCTCTTACCTGCAGGACAAAAATTTTCGATGCAATCCGTTCAGCATACAGTCGATCCGCATATCCAGATTATTCATTGACAATATAATCATAGATGTCCTGCCGCACCGGCACATCAAGCCGCCACTCGATTTCAACGGCGGATTTGTCTGTATTCGGCATGATGAATTCCCGGCAGCGGCCCGTCGCCGTCATCGTTCCGAGATAATAGAACTCCTTCGAGATCTTATCGTCCTTATTCTTTCTGACAAAGAGCTCCACGGTGATGCCGCGCTCCCTGGCATGAAGAAAATTCTGGACATCCGCTGACTCCGTCGTCCTGCCGCTCTTTGAGACGGCGATCAGCTCGTCATTTGTCACAAAATGGTCCTCGTATTTTGTCGTATCCGTAATGTCATCCGCCTTGTCGTAATTGATGAACACAGGAAATGTCCTCGTGTCCGCATCATACTTATAGCCGCCGATATTGAGCGGCACAACATTCTGCTTCCAGTCCAGCAGCCGGCAGACATCCTCATACGTATATTTCTGATAGAGAACAAGGTCAGAATTCCGGAATCGCCGGCTGTAATTCTCCCTGTACCGGTGAATGCCGAACTCCACAAGCTCCTGCACCATATCGTAGAAATCCTGATTCTGAAGCATCCGGGCCAACTCCGGTGTCAGCCGATAATCGCCGCTCTCATCTTTCTCGATAAAGACACAGTCCCTGAATGTCGCTCTGGATGAGCCCGCAGGAAACTGATTAGTCATGACATCCGCTACGCTCTCGGCACTCTTCGCAGTCAGCGCGATATTGTATTTTTCTGCCAGAGACTTCTTCAGGAGCTTCATGAGCCCTGTCTGATAGTGGAGCATGCGGTTCAGAAGCTCAAGCTCCTGGACCCGCTTTCCGCTCGCAAGCTTCTGGGAAATGAACGCAATCACCTTCGCCTGCTTTTCAGGAAGCCGCACTGTGTAGCTCTTCTCATACTTGACCAGAAACCTATAGTAGGAGCCGAGGCTCTGGTTGTCGAAGATTCTCAGCACATCCATCTCGCCGTACCGGTCGAAGTCCATGAGCGACGGGATTCGCCCGAGCTTCGTCTTCAGGATCTGATAATTCTGCCTGATCAGCCTCACGTCAGAGAAATTTGCCTCATCGATTGCCTTGAAAATGCGGTTCCTTGCGATCGCGTCAAAATGAATCGTCGAGGCACCCGGAATAATTCTGGACCCCTCCTGCACATAGCGGCGGATATTGTCCTTGTTGTACGTGCGGTCTCCGGAGAGAGCGATCGGAATATTAAAACTCTTCTCATAATTTCCGATGAAATCAAGAATGACCACATACTCCTTGTTCTCCAGCTTTCTGAGTCCCCGCCCCAGCTGCTGCACAAAGATGATCGGGCTCTGTGTCGGACGGAGCATGATGACCTGATTGACCTCAGGGATATCGACGCCCTCGTTGAAGATATCAACCGTCAGAATGTAATCCAGGCAGTCATCGCGGTCGTCACTGACAAGCCGGTCAATGCACGCCTCTCTGTACTCCTGCGAGGCATCGCCGGACAGAAAGACAGTCCGAAGCCCCTTCTCGTTGAACTTCCGCGACAGCTCCTCGCCGACGCTTCGGCGGCTCACAAACATAATTCCCTTTACGCGGTCTCCGCTGTATCCATAATAATCTGCCTTCTCCATGATATAGCGGACGCGCTCGTCACTGGTCAGGTACTGGAAATCCTCCAGTGACAGTTCCTTGTCAGTCTGATCGTCATCTGCCGTGCGGCCGTCAATTTCCAGATCCGTGATGCCGAAATAATGGAACGGACACAGAAGATCATCCTCCATCGCCTGCTGCAGGCGGATCTCCGCCGCGATATTGTGGTCAAACATCTGGTAGATATCGAACCCGTCTGTCCGCTCCGGCGTCGCTGTCATGCCAAGAAGCAGGCCCGGCTCAAAATAGTCGACGATTTTCTGATACGACGGCGCGCCCGCGCGGTGCACCTCGTCAATAATGATCGTGTCGAAAGCATGCGGATCAAACGCCCGCAGGGTCTCATCTCTCGCCATTGTCTGCACGGTCGCGAAAATGTAATCCGCATCGGTATCCTTCCGGTTCCCGGACAGAATTCCATAGGAGACACCGCTCCCGAGCACACGCCGGAAGCTTTCCATCGCCTGCGCGTCAATCTGCTCTCTGTGCACCAGAAAAAGCACGCGCTTCTGGTGAAGCTCGCGCATCGCAAAGGCTGCCGCATATGTCTTGCCGGTTCCTGTCGCGGAAATGAGAAGCGCCTTTCGTTTCCCGGCCTTCTTCAGCTCCTTCAGCGCATCGATAAACTGAAGCTGCATGGAATTCGGCTCGAGCCGGTATCCGGCAAGGCTCACAATATCCTCGCCGGCTGCGATCTCATGCTGCCTGAGGATCTCCTTCTGCTTCAGGCGGATGAGCTTTGCCTCTTTATACTGTCTGCGATATACCTCAATAAAATCTTCGTACCGCATCGTCTCCGGCGCGTCCCAGAGCACCTGAAATTCACGCAGGACATCGGCGATGACCTCGCCGTCCTTAAGGCCCACAAGCTTCGTGTTCCACTCTTTATTGGTCGTGATCGCCGACTGCGTCATATTTGAACTGCCGATGATCATGCGGTAGATCTCTCCCTCACGGAAAAGATATCCCTTTGTGTGGAAGCCATCTTTCTCGCGGATCCGGTACATCCGCACCTCAAGGTTCTTAAGAGACGCGAGCTTCTCAAGCGCCTTCGGGTCGGAAAATGTCAGGTAGTCCGTCGTCAGTATCTTTCCCGGAATCTTTCTTTCCTCAAGCTCCTTCAGCGTCTGCAGAAGAGGCGTGATACCGCCCATCGTGACAAATGCCACGCTCATCGCAAACTGATCGCAGTGGCGCAGCTCATTTTCCAGATCGACAAGAACCTTCCGCCCCGCCGCCGGATCATTGGAAATGAACTGCGGGCGGAGGGCAAGGTTCGCCTCTATGGAGGCATCCGCGTAGCCGCGCAGAAGACCGTTCTTTAATTCAGGAGACAATTCATCCGTTTGTATCATACCTTATATTTCGTACCTCTTCCGCGGCCGACCACAATTACATACTTCTTCTCAGCGAGTTCCTTTAACAAAGCAGCAGTCTTTGACCTTCCAAACGGAACTTCGCCCGTAATTTCACTGATCGATTTAGGCATTACCTTGCTCAAGACACCATACACAACAGCTTCATCATCCGTAAGATTGATCGAGTTCACCACCGGCAGAACCACTTTGGTCGAATTCTCGTAGATCTCAAACAAAGGCTTTTTGGCACTGTCCCGATACGCCTCTTTGATCCTGATAACTCCTGTCCCAAGTATCTCCACTATATGCAGCCGAAAAAACACATTTCCGATAATAGGATTTCTCAAAATCGAGACATTTCCTCTTAGATATTCTTCCTTGGAGATCCCGGATGGCAGTCCTCCCGGAGATGTAATTTCGATTCTATCATTAAACATCATCACCCGGATCTGCGCGTTCACGTCCCAAGTCCTATGAATGAGTGCATTTGCGATCGTCTCACGGAATGCCTCCTCGGGAATTATCTCAATTTTCTGTCTCTCTATCCCGCGTATTTCTTCATATTGATAAAAATCCCTGTATACAGAAACAGTCTTTTCCAGCTCAGTCAATATCGACTCATGCTGAAAAGTGACCCTTTTCAAAATCTGGCTGATATTTTCACCAAACCTCGCTATGTCAATTCCAGGGAAATCATTCTGATCTGCCAAAAGCTCCGCCGCATGGTTGTATCCACTTGCATCGCTGTAAAGATTCAGTGTTTTGAGTACGTCCCTGCTCAAAGCATTCACGCCGATTTCTTTTTTTGCTTGCTCTTCAAGCGTATGAAATGTAAGATCCTGGCTATCAGCCGCAAGCTCATCGAACTTGATATTCTTTCCCTGCATAATCAGCCTGTTTAACTCAAGGTTATCCACCTGAATAGTTGCCGTATCATTTCTCCTGTATGCCTTGGACTTATAGGTATACGGTTTATTCATGCCAGGCTCAACCTTGAGCGTAACAGTTTTCTCAGCATACTGAACTGTCAATTCATACAAAGGCTGCGGATGGATCGTATCGTTGATCCTGTTTTCAATATCCAGACAAGCCTGCACCGGATCCTGCAAGCCAACAACATTTCCATCATCGTCCAATCCAAAAATGACCTGGCCGCCATCATAATTTGCGTAAGCACTAACTGTCTTTAAAAAAGTATTTGTAACATCCGATTTGAATTCAAGCTGCCTGGATTCCTTCATGGCGACCTCCTAATCATAAATACGATTTCATTCTAATTGTTTTCGCCCATATTTTCAATCGTAAAAATTTATGATTGTGTTTGTGGCATATCTCGTTTCACATTTGCGCTTGAATTCAATCGCATTTTTGATTGAAAATTTTTATGATTGCGGTTGTAAATACATTTCCACCTGGTCCGGGTCCTCCCGGACATACAGATCGCCGATCAGGAAGTCCTCTTTCTCCGTCACCGCCAGCTGGACACCCTGTTTCCAATTCGATGTGGAAAGCAGTGCTTTTTTATATTCTGTCCGTGAAAGGCCTTTGAAGCCCTGATATTTCATCCACACCGGATCATTCCGGTATGACATGAATCGCTCAATATCCTTTGCCTGAAAGAAACGGATATTGCAGCGCTTCGTCGAAAACAGAACCATATCTTTATCCCTTTCTGTGTTCTGGTGGCCAGATCACTCTCGGCTGGGAATTAAACCTTCCCACACCCCAGGTGGGCCTCGCGCCTTAATTCTTAGTTCAACAAATCCTGTCTGTATGCCGAAATGCTTTTCCCTGTCCATACGGTAAACGCCCGCAGGAAGGAGTTCAGCTCCGCATACCCAAGCAGATAGGCAATATCCGCCGTGGACATATCTGTATTGCGGACGTAATGAATTGCAAGCGTTTCCCTGGCACTGTTCAGCTGCTTCTGAAACGTTGTCTTTTCCTCGCTCAGCTTGCGCTGTAAGGTACGCTTGGAAAGTCCCAGCTTTCCTGCCACATCTTCAATACTGCAGGCCCCCGATGGCAACAGCTCTGACAAGGCACTTCTTACTCTTGCTGCCATGGAATCATCTACATCCAGATCCCCGAGCCGTTTGTTCATCTCCGGCTCAAAATAGTCCCACATGGCCGGATTGAAGCTGACAAAAGGCTTGTTCAGATCACTGCCGGTAAATGTGATAGAATTTTCATTTCCTTTGGTCACAGTAACGCCGGCATAGTCAGAAAGCGCATCGCCTGTCACTTCCATAAGCGTAATTTTAGCCGGAACAATTTCTTCCTTTGTAGCTTTTCGGATCATCCCTATCAAAAAGGCCATATCAGACTGCACAAGATAAGGAGGGACCGTCAAAGAACTATCACCGGGTTCGATCAGAACGGTTTCTGTGTCCTCATCCTGCTTTAATGTCCACGTCAAGGGGCCGATCAGTTTCTTATAAGCTGCCAGCCGCTGAATGCATACCAGACCATTACGGCTGCACCATGCCGCAAAGATCGGCGGTGAAAAAGCTTCAATCTGATCCCCTGTGGCGAGGGCAATCATTGCTTTGTCATCCTGCATACTGTCACCGATTGCCTGCATAAAGCGGTAGTACTGCTCCTCCTGCATGGTAATCGTCTTATGGTTCAGGATATCCTCAGGCAGGCCTGCCTTTCTGAGAATCTCTGTCACATCCAGACCTGCTCCCTGCAGCAGATCCTTATATTTTCCGTCGACAATAAAGTGATTCAATCCGTTATTCCTTTCCCTATCTCATGGCAGCTTTTCGCCACGATTACCACGTTTCCGTTAATTGGGAGAGTCAGTGGCAATTCATTCGATAACGTCCTGCACAGACCCCATAATCATATAGTTCCTGTTATCACTCTATTACTTATTTGCACTTCCCGCAATCTGCTGGTTATAGACGAAGTCGAGCATCGGCTTCTTCGGAAACATCGGTGCCAGGGAAATCATCGGCTTCTGCATTCCCGGAAGGCCACTGATGACATTCAGCTCGCCCTTCATCATGCCGTTGTAGCCATCAAGCGCCACCTGCTTCGGATCGACGGCGTGTGAGAAAAGCTTTGTATCAGAGAGGCCGCCTGCATTCGCAAATCCGGTCTGCATAGCGCCCGGCATCAGGGCCGTAACCGTCACGCCTGTATCTTTCAGCTCTCTCCAGATCGCATTTGACACGCTGGTGACATAGGCCTTGGTCGCGTAATAGACTGCCTGAAGCGGTCCCGGCATCACGGCCGCCGTGGAGCTGACATTCAGCACCTTTCCGCTGCCGCGCTTTACCATATCCGGAAGGAAAAGCTTCATGAGTCTTGTCGGCGTCTCGATGTTGACGGCGATCATGGACATGTCCTGCTCCATCGTACGCTCTCTCGTGAAATCACCCTGTCCGCCGAATCCTGCGTTGTTAATCAGAATATCCACCGTCCAGCCGTTGTTTTTGCATGTATCATAGATGTGCTGTGCTGCCTCCGGAGCGGACAGGTCCGCCGCAATCGTATGGGCTGTCACATTGTACTTCTCTTCCATCTCCTTAGCCTGCGCGTCGAGCTTCGCCTGGCTTCTGCCGACCAGAATCAGGTCGCCGCCCTTTTCCGCGTGAATGTTTACGAAGCATGTGCCAAGTCCGCCGTAAGATCCTGTAATGAGTGCTGTGTTTGCCATTTTGATTTCCTCCCGCAATCTGCTTTTTCTTTATCTGTATTGATTTCTGCTTGTTTATCTTGTTCCATCTGACAGGCATAGAATACAAAAAAACACCCGGTGAAGGAACATCACCAGGTGCCAACAGGAAATCATTTTGTGCCACTTGTTCGATTATGCAGTTATCATCGCCGCCACCGTTCCCATTGCTCCTCCAAGAAGAACCGTCAGACCTTTAAGCGCCAGGACCACGCCCAGGCTCAGTCCCATGAAGATGGCAAACGCAATGGCCTGCAGCCACATTCCGAAGAGTGCCGCTAAAATCACGGCAAAGATCATCAGCGCCCAGAACAATCCATGGATCACTCCGTAGATTCCGCCGATGACAGCAACCGCAATACTCAGGTTCCATTATTTTTTAGGATACTTTTTCCATGTATCCTTGCACATTGACAAATGCATATGTAAAACAGCCAGTTTATCAAAAACACATGGTTTCTGGAAGATTTTCAGCGTTTTTGTTGACGGTTTTCTCTTTGATTTCCGAAGTTATCAACAGTCATTTTTTTATGATGCTGATCCCCTGCGTTCGCTATTTTTCGGCGATTTCTGTACAATAGAAGTATCAGAAATTCACTGGAAGGGAGCTACGCATATGACCGCTGATAAGCTTATCATTCAACAGAAAAAGCAGATTGACGAACTTACTGCACAGCTCCATTCTCTTCAGATGTCTTTTGACATCCTCAGCAAGACATACTAGCATCATATGCATTATCAGGGACTCCGGATCCTGTCTGAACAGGGGTCCTGAACAGTTACGAAATGAAAAAAAGACTCTGTCTCAATAAATGAAACCAGAGTCTTAAAATCTTAAAGAAGTGAATGATAAAATTTGAAAATCAATAATCTAGTATACTCATTTTATTACAGCAGAGCTTTGACGTTTTGCGCCCAAGCCTCAATCTTGTTCTCAGGCGTTTCCAGATGGTCACCGCCATTGGAATCAAACTTTACCTGCATTTCACAGGCAAATTCCGCGCCAGAGCAGGTACTCTTCATGTCCTTAATGACATGACCCGGCCAGCCACCGTTGGTCATGAACGGCACGACAGTTTTCCCTGCAAAATTGTTTTGGTGTAGAAATGTCTTGACAGCGGGAGCCATTGTGTACCACCATGTCGGCGTACCGACGGCGATTACATCATAGTCAGAAATATCCACGTTTACCGGCTTCAACTCCGGTTCATAGCCCTGATTGACCTCGCGATGTCCCTGTTCCACTACATCATTGTAGCTTCCGGTATAGGGCATGGCGGTGTCGATTTTCAGAAGTTCGCCGCCCGCAGTGCTTTGCAGTAATTTGGCAATCCACTCCGTATTGCCATTTGACCACGAATAATATATGATTAACAGTTTTTTCATTTATGAACCTCCCACATCCAGTTTTCAAGCACGGACTTTGCTCCGTCTGCGCTGCTTCCGTAGATAGCCAATCCTATTGTGACATCCGCGCCAGGCGCGTCTTTTGGATAGGATCAACGAATAGAATCAGCAGCAGAGTCGTTTTTGACAGCTCTGCCGCTACTGCTTTTTACAGGATGGACATGAACCACTCCACAGTCTTTGGATCGTAGTGAGAGAAGAATAGACTCTCACCACCGTCGAGAGCTTCGATTGTCGCCATATCCTCCGCCGTCAAGGCGAAGTCAAACAGATCGAAGTTCTGCTGCATCCGATCCTTGTGGGTGGATTTCGGAATAATGACCACATCGCTTTGAAGCAGGAAACGCAGGGCGGTCTGAGCTGCGGTCTTGCCGTACTTCTTGCCGATCTTCGTCAGCACTGGGTTGGTAAACATATCCTTGCGGCCCTCCGCAAAGGGGCCCCAGGATTCGATCTGGCAATTATACTTCTTGAGATATGCTTTGGCCAGCTTCTGCTGCTGGAACACATGGGTCTCGATCTGATTGACCGCAGGCTTGATCTCCGCAAAGTGTTGAATGTCCAGATAGCGGTCAGGACCAAAGTTGGAAACGCCGATGGCGCGGATCTTGCCAGCCTTGTACATTTCCTCCATGGCCCGATAGGTGCCGTAGTAATCGCCGAAGGGCTGATGGATCAGCAGCAAATCGAGGTAATCCGTGTGCAGCTTACGCATGGATTCCTCGATGGACGCCTTGGCTTTTTCGTATCCTGCGTTGGTGATCCATACCTTGGTGGTCAGGAAAAACTCCTCGCGGGGCAGGCCACTTTCAGCCAGAGCCGCGCCCACGCCTTCCTCATTAGCGTAGGCCTGCGCCGTATCAATGCTGCGGTAGCCCACATCAATGGCTTCCAGTACGCAGCGCCTGGTGTCCTCAGGCGGTGTCTGGTACACGCCGTAACCCAGCCTGGGCATTTTGATTCCGTTATTTAACGTTACATATTCCATGCTGTTACCTCCAATGATTTGAAATGTAATATTCTTTTCTGACACAGACTTTACGGCAATTTTCTGATGTTGTACACTATTTATATTGCAAAGTGCTTTTCAGAAAATGAAATGTAAAAGAGATGTAGCATGATAGACCTTGATGAAATGAAACAACTTGTAGCCTTCGCCGATCTCGGTACATTGAGCAAGGTCGCCGAAGAATTCCATATTTCCACACCATCCATCACGCGTGCGATGCAGCATTTGGAGCAATACTTCGGCGTGCCGCTTTTCACGCGTAGCAAGAATAAGATCGAGCTGAACGAAACTGGCCGCCTCGCCGTGGATCATGCGCGAAAACTCCTCTCTGAAGCGGAGGAGGCCGTTTTGCAAGTGCGCGCTTTCGACCAGAGGCAGCATACGATCGTTGTGAAATCCTGTGCGCCCGCTCCGCTTTGGGAACTGCTGCCTAAATTGAGTACCCAGAAACCCGGCATGATGGTATCCTCTGCGATCTGTCAGAACGATGAAGTTCTTTCCGCATGGCAGGACGGCTTATGTGATGTCGCCATTCTTCCTTTTCCAATTGACGGTGCAAAGCCGTTCATGCAGGAAAACCTGTTTGTCTGCGTCCCGGAGGACCATGAACTCACAAAGCACAAATCCCTGACTTTTGCGGACATCAACGGCTTTAACTTTTTACTGCGCACGGAGCTGGGCTTTTGGGATTCCCTCTGTCGGGAGAAAATGCCATCCTCCAGGTTTCTGGTACAGACAGACGTGTCGGTGTTCGACGAACTGGTGCGGGCGTCCTCGCTGCCTTGCTTCACCACAGACTACGGACAGCTTCAGGATGGCTATCCGGATCGGATCAATATCCCTCTGACTGACAATGAGGCTCATGTCACATTCTATCTTGTCAGAAAACCGAATAAGAGACGTTGATTAACCACAGATGACATCTTCATAGTGTTCCGTTTTTTGCTTATGCAGTTAGCCGCACGGCTACATTTTCCATTGCTCCACCAAGGAATACATGCAGTACTTCGAGCGCAGTACTTCGAGCAGAGCAACAATCACCATGCTCATAGCCATAAATACGGCGAATCCAATCACTTGATGCCACATGCCAAAACACGCCGCCAGGATAATGGCAAGCACCATGATTCCCCAGAAAAGGCTATGAATAAACCCGTAGACTCCGCCAATGATGGTCACAACAAATGTCAGGTAGTCCGTCGTCAGGATCTTTCCCGGAATATTTCTTTCCTCGAGCTCCTTCAGCGTCTGCAGAAGAGGCGTGATGCCGCCCATCGTGACAAATGCTACGCTCATCGCAAACTGGTCGCAGCGGCGCAGCTCATTTTCCAGATCGGCAAGGACCTTCCGTCCCGCCGCCGGATCATTGGAAATGAACTGCGGGCGGAGGGCAAGGTTCACCTCAATGGAGGCATCCGCGTAGCCGCGCAAAAGACCGTTCTTTAATTCATCAGAAGAAAAATCATCCATCTATGTATACCTTTATTTCGTACCTCTTCCGCGGCCGACCACAATTACATACTTCTTCTCAGCGAGTTCCTTTAACAAAGCAGCAGCCTTTGACCTTGCAAACGGAACTTCGCCCGTAATTTCACTGATCGATTTAGGCATTACTTTGCGCTTTTTGCATCATTCAGCAGCCAGTCCGCAATATCATATATCTCAATTCCTTCATAGCTGTACCTCGGATGTCTGGTTCTGGCAATAATCATTTTGGGATAAGCATCATGAATCTGAAGGAGCGGCGTATATTCGCGTCTAAATGTCTCATCATTCGATATATTGTCACTTACCTGGATATATATCTTTTCATTTCCTTTCTGCACAACAAAATCAATTTCTTTCTGGTAAAGTTTACCTACATAAACGTCATATCCGCGCCGCAGCAGTTCGATGCACACCATATTCTCATAGACTCTCCCATAATCCAGAT
>Ga0256406_1000601_pt1 | contig 64740 bp, 58 predicted proteins | sample RumenRJG_03DNA_FD_185986 | JGI IMG/M metagenome (GOLD analysis project Ga0256406, IMG submission 185986) | Bovine rumen microbial communities from Lethbridge, Alberta, Canada - RJG_03 | ecosystem: Host-associated > Mammals > Digestive system > Stomach > Rumen | place: Canada: Alberta | collected... | reverse complement strand
GAACTTTGTCTGTACTTTTTTGGAAAATTCGTTTTCTGGCTCCATTTTCTCCTTTGTGGACCTGAACGAGGCGTTGATTTTTTGGGACCCGTGTGGGTCAAAATATTTATTCAGTGAACACTAATTACTCTCCTATTCTCCTTGTTTGCATTGCAAAAATAAGATTTTTTTTGTTTCTCTGCAACTAAACAAGACTATCTTTCTCTGAACAACAGAAATATAACCCTATAAGATATCCGACGAAGCTATAAACACGTCAGCCAATACAGTTCTCTTCATGGAGATAATAAAAGAGCGGTCAGACTACTATTAATGAATATTCGTCTCTTCATTTCGGTTACATCCAATTAAAAACGCCGTTCAAGACAGCGATGTCTTGGACGGCGTTTGTTATTGCTGTTAGTCTACAGAACTTTACTTTCTCACAACCTTGCGGGAAACCGTTGTTCCGTCGGCATAGCGGTACTTCACGATGTTCACACCACTCTGCAAGCCATTCTGGCGTGCACCATTCACTGAATAATACTCAATGCTTGCGGGCTTACCCATAGTCTCAGCACGGTTCAAGTCATTGACACCATTGAGGATGCCTTCGTAGCGATAAACAAGGACGTTATCGAGCAAGTAGCTACCTGCGCCCTCGCGCTTCCAAGCCAGTCTGATAGTCTGGCCAGCATACGGAGTCAAGTCAACTGTATGGTTAGCATAGCTTTCAGCCCCTAGCTCATCGGTAAAGATGGTCTCAAAACTCGTCAAGTCGTCGCCTGTACCACAAGAGATCAATCCCTTAGCCTGGTCGGCATAAGAATAGAAGTCGAGGAAGGTCTGACCATCTTCAGGAACGTTGAAGCTGCGTGTAACGAGTGAGCCTTCGCCCTCATTGCTCATCATAGCCTCAGCATCCTGATAAGTATAGCCCTCAGTCAAAGCGAATCCCTTGCCATCAGCATCGTTAATGAGTTCCCAGTTGTCGAGTCCGTTCTCAAATCCATCGCTGAACACAGCCTGAATCTTATCGGCCTCGAGAGCACGGCCATCATAATAGAGGTCTTCAGCCTCACCAGCGCAAGCAACCTTAAAGTCACCAGCAGTGGTATGAATGACGATAGTGTCAGCGTATGCCTTCACCTCAGCAGGCTTGAAGACCACGTTCAACTTGATATCCTCGAGCGTAGAAGCAGATGCTGAAGGAGCTGAAGCTGTGAAGACGCCATCAGCTGAACCGTCGACCGAAGTAATTGAGAGAGGATTGCTGCCAAGATTGCGCACGGTTACAGTAGAAGTACTTGTACGGAGCAAAGTAGGCTTTGAGAACGTGAGCTTATCGGTGTCTATCAATGCAGAGTCAGCCTTATCGATAGTAACGTTGAGAGCAACATTACTGAGCTTAACCATATCATCACCCTTCTGCTCCCAATTGCTCTTCACATAGAGGAAGCGAACAACGTGATGGCCATAGCCGAACTTAAGAAGTGCAGGATCCAAGAGAGCTGAGCTGGCGTCGCACTCACCACTGTATTCAGCTACCAATGAGTCGTCGATGAAGATGCGGGTACCATCGGCAAAGACGGAGTCTTGTTTCTCCCAGTCATATCCCTTTGCGGAGCTGTTGTAAGCGTCGAAGGAGAGGACTCCCGTCTGTCCCTGCGGAACGTCGAACTCTACATCGAGCCAAGATCTCTCATTGCCCCAAGTGCCCTTTCCATGTGTGGAGTTGAAAGCAAATGGAGTATCGGTAGTAGTCTCTACCAGGAACGGATTCGTATAAGAGGTGTTGAAATGAATATCACCTTCCTTCACGATGGGCTGGAAGTCAGTCTCAAGTGAGTCGAGATGAGCAACAACAGAAGCAACGAAATCACCACCTGTTGTATGGATAGTGAGGTTGCCCTTATGGTCGCCTACGCCCTTGCCCTTGAATGTGAGCCGCAAAGGAAGCTGGTTCAGGAAGGTAGCTGCAGAGTCAGAGATCACACCGCTGAACTCAGGATTATCACAGTCGTAGCCTGTCACCTTCAAAGGATTGTTACCCATATTGGTCAGACTGGCCACAGCAGAGAGAGAAACGGGATAGTAGCCGGAATAGACTGTTCCAAAGTCAACATCCTTAGTATCGAGTTTAGCATCGTTGTCCTTAATGTCCTGCAGATCGAGGGCAAAGTTGGAGAACCACATATAGTACTCATCTGCCAGACCCCAAATCGAAGTCTGCAGGAGGAGGTTGTACTCACCAGGTCCGAAGACTTGACTGCCAGAGAGGTCTGTAGCCACAGAGTCTGCAGAGCGCACGTTCTTATTTACATAATAGGTATAGCCACCATGTGCGTCATCCCAAACGTCAGTACGGAACTGCACGCTGGCTTCCACGCCCTTGGTTTCGCCACGCCATGACAGCGTACCGAGCTTGCCTTCGGGAACTGTGAAGGTGACATTGACCGAGTAGCCCATGTTGGTCTGATACTCAGGCACGAGGACTGGTCTGTCGTAAGCAGTGGTATCTACAACGAATGACTTGCCATAGTCGGGTTCAGCAATGAGATTATTGCCACGGTCAACAACCTTGCTGAAGGGCTGTCCAGCTTCAACCTTAGCCGTCACGCTCACCTGCAGCTTGTTGCCAGAGTCATCTGTGACATAAACATAGCCCGTGTAGTTGTCGTTAGGCTCGGTAGGCATGAAGCGGAAGATGACGTTGCAAGCCTGGCCGCCGCTCAATGTGGAGTCGGTAGCCGACAGAACAGAAAGCTGAGAATCAGAGGTGGACACCGTGAAGTGACCATCAGCCTGTCCCTTGTTGGTCAGCTTGAAGCTCTGTGTGGACTTCTGGTTAGGCTTCATTGGCTGCGAAGTCAAATCAAACGACGTAGGATCAGCGCTGAGACTATAGCCATCAGGCATCTTAGTCATATTGAAAGCGGTGTAGTACTCACGCATACCATAATAGTATGTGTCACCGGAAATTCCAATCTGAGTGATGACAGGGTTCTGCTCAGGGGTAATCGTGTTACCGTCCTCAGAAACGATGAAAGAGAGTTGGTCGTGACGATCATAGCTGTAAGAGCCGTAATAGGTCACAGACTCCAAGATGTAGTACTGTACAGATCCCCATTGAGAGACGGCGCCAATGACACAGTACTTACTCGAAATGGAATCTCCATAGTTCATCTTAGGTGTTTCGATGGTGATACGGCGATTTGCCGCATCATAGGAACCAACAACTCTGTCGGGAACAGTGTCGACAGGCGTCATGTTGCTCGCTCTCAGATAGTTGTTCCAATCTGAAATCGTAGCTTGATCGCCATCGATCTCTACGTTCAGTGCAAAACTCTTGTTGACTGGATTGCCGTAATAATCGGTCGTCGTTGCATCCACCCAATACTTTTGCGCTGAACTGCTGCATGCGAACAAGGCCAAAAAGGCCGTGATACAGGTTAGCTTTTTCATAAGCGATAAGGTTTAGTAAAAGAAATAGTTTTGTTAATGTTATGCTATAAAACCCTCCAAAAAGAACCTTTGCAGAAGCTTTTAGTTTACTTTAGAGAGAAATTACGCTTATACAGCTACAAAAACAAATAAAATTTATTGTAATAAAAAGAAAAATGGATTATTTTTTTAAAATCATTGAAAATAATCCAATTAAGCATCTTCTATGACTTCTAATAAAAATCAGGCTCAACGGAATTTTGATTGCAGAGAAGAAATGTGTACATCGACGAATAGTAAAGCTCACACAATGCCAATCGATGCAGTTAGAGCGACAAGAGACGTGTATTCTTGTCTGCTGACAGCTGAGAGCAGAACTGCTGACAATTGAGAGCAGAACTGCTGACAGCTGAGAGCAGAACTGCTGACAGCTGTCAGCAATCATCAACTCTCGGCTATTCTGCCTTTCATAGTTTTCCAGACATCCATTGCTGATAGAAATAAGCCTTGACATCATTCAAGATATCAGCTTCCGAACGTTTATTAGTGATATAAGGCTTAATCATCTCCCAAATCACAAACCATACAATAATCAGTACGGCAACAATAAGATAGCGCAGCAACTCATTGCCCACAGGAATGCTTCCTTGATAGACAACAATCAGCGCAATGGGGACCAGCGACAGCCAGTCGCCCGCTGTGTTCATCCCCTTACTGCGTTTCAGCTCCTCCTGAAAACGCGAAGGAGCAGCAGCCATCCACTCTTTGGAAGGCTTGCTGCTCCATATTTTTTCAAATTCTGCTTCGTATGACATCACCTTACTTAGCGTAAGCCACCGAACGAGTCTCGCGGATCACAGTGATTTTCACCTGACCGGGATAAGTCATCTCGTTCTGAATCTTAGTAGCAATCTCGTTGCTCAGTTTAGAGCTGTCCTCATCGCTCATCTTGTCGGCTCCAACGATTACTCGGAGTTCGCGGCCCGCCTGAATCGCATAGGTCTTCGTAACTCCAGGATAGCTCATAGCAATAGCTTCCAAATCGTTCAAACGCTTGATATAAGCCTCAACGATCTCACGACGTGCACCAGGACGAGCACCAGAGATAGCGTCGCAAACCTGAACGATAGGTGCGAGCAACGTCTGCATCTCAACCTCATCGTGGTGTGCGGCGATGGCATTCACGATATCCGGTTTCTCCTTATATTTCTCAGCAATCTTGGCTCCATAGAGTGCATGGGGCAATTCACTCTCCTCGTCGGGCACCTTACCGATATCATGCAGCAGTCCGGCACGCTTGGCTTTCTTAGGATTCAAACCGAGTTCGGCAGCCATAACGGCACAGAGATTTGCAGTCTCGCGAGCATGCTGCAAAAGATTCTGACCGTACGAAGAACGATACTTCATCTTACCAATGATGCGGATCAACTCAGGATGGAGACCATGAATACCAAGGTCGATGGCCGTGCGGCGTCCCGTCTCGATGATTTCATTCTCCAATTGTTTCTTCACCTTGGCTACAACCTCTTCGATACGAGCAGGATGAATTCTGCCATCGGCCACAAGCTGATGCAGGGCCAAACGGCACACCTCACGGCGAATGGGATCGAAGGCAGAGATGACAATTGCCTCGGGAGTGTCATCAACTACAATCTCCACACCCGTTGCAGCCTCAAGAGCTCGGATATTACGTCCCTCACGTCCGATGATGCGGCCTTTGACCTCATCGTTGTCAATATGGAAAACGCTCACGGAGTTTTCGATAGCCGTTTCAGTGGCCACGCGCTGAATGGTCTGGATCACAATCTTCTTGGCCTGCATGTTGGCGTTGAGCTTGGCCTCGTCCATAATCTCATTCACGTAGCTTGCAGCATCAAGTTTGGCCTGATCCTTCATGCTCTCCACAAGACGGTTCTTAGCTTCCTCAGCACTCAAACCGGAAAGTTCTTCGAGCTTCAGGCGCTCCTGCTCCTGCATCTTGTCCAACTCAGCCTGCTTGGCTGTGATGAGTTTCTTCTCACTGTCAAGATGCTGCTGCATCTGATCAGCTTCCTGGCGACGACGGCTCAACTCCTCCTGTCGCTGATTAAGTGAAATCTCACGCTGTTTGAGGCGGTTCTCACTTTGTTGGATCTTCTGGTTGCGCTGCTGCACCTCTTTTTCCAACTCACTCTTCTTGTTGATGAATTTTTCTTTCACCTCCAAGAGTTTTTTCTCCTTGATTACCTCTGCGTCTTTCTGCGCCGTTTCTAAAATGCTTTTATATTTCCCGGTAGCTATATATCGGAAAATAGCATAGCCGCCACCGCACCCCAAAAGCAGGGCGATGACTGCAGCAATGATTGTACCTATCATAATTCAAAATTATACATTTGTTATTTTTTCAACTCTTCTTCTATTTCCGTCGTGAGTTGAGAAAGCAACGTTTCAAATGGTTGCGTGTCGTTACGGTCTAATTCCATTTCATAACGCAACGCAATGTCAATCAAAGACATGTACAAAATATCCTTATCGCTCTTTCTTCCCTTAAAGATTTGAGCGTATTGATTCACGACTTCAGTGATACGTTTTGCAGCCTTACGGTACAATCCTTCTTTTTCGGGCTCACAATAGACCGAAAGAGTGGTGTCGTAGACGTGCAGTGAGATATGTTGTTTTGCCTTGTTTGTCTCAGCCATTGCTTTTATTCGCTCAGCAACGTTATACACTTGTTAACCTCCCTGATCAGCTTCGCCACTTGTTTCTTGGCTCCGTCGAGGTCGCCATCAGTGATTTCCAGCATCTTGGCTGTTTTCAGGGAATTATACTCCGACTGCTTTTGTGCTATTAGGTTCTCTAATTCCTTAATTTTCTTGTCGCGCTCGTCCACCATGGCGTAGAGCTCATTATTCTCCTTTTTCAATTCCTGGAATTGAAAAATAAGTTGTCTCACGCGAGCAGAAAATGTTGTCAGAGTCTTTTCCTTCGCATCCATTAGCAGTTTAATTTGTCTACAAATTTAACGCAATTCTAATAAATAACCAAATATTTTAAAGTTTTTCTTTAGTCTTTGGCCTTATTTCTTGTTATCGTCGTCTTTTGGCTTAGGTTCCTTCTTGGCTAACATGACTACTTGATACACAAAGTCGGTCACCCATTTTGGTGAGAAGCCAAGACGATGGTTGTATTTTCTCACCTCTATCACGGTTTTCATCACCGAAGGATCCTTGAAGTCGTTCTTTTGGAAAATATCCTCAACGGTTTGTTCTGTAAGGTTATAGATAGTCTTCTTGAAGATTGAAGGCACACGCAACTTGTATTTCATCAGGTTGCCAATGAGCATCATCAGATCCTGTGTGAACCCCTGGAACTGAAGCATATAGGGTTGTACATCCTGCAAGTGGCGGCAACTCTTACGAATACTCTGGTCGATTTCCTTGAAGAATGAATCATCGGTATTGTAGATGTCTTTCATCATCTTCTTGCAGTGACTCTTCTCGCCAATTCCCAGTTTGTTATTCACTGTCGGTACATGGAGCGTCGCCTTGAACGTACGCAAGTCGGGCAGCATTGACAGATTGGTGATGCCGAGGTTGGCAGCCAGCGCAGCCTGAAAATAGACCCTTATCAGCGTCATGTAGTCCTCCATGCCGCCTGTTTTTTGTTCGTTTTCCTTTTTATTGAACAGTTTTGAAATAAAACTCATTTTTGTTGTGGATTTGTATATACATTATTTATTTGTGCAAAGATAACTGAAAATATCGAAATTGCAAAAGCTTTTTCCGTTTACTTCATTTCTTTCCAACGATTTGCGTGGTTCAACAAGTCACGCACAGCGTTAAGGTAGAAACACATCGCAATAAATTTCCTCTGTTTGCGTTATCCAAACATATGAAGAATAAACAACAAACACAATACAAGGACAGAGACGGCAAACTGTCGTTTCTCTGTTTCTTACCGTTTTTCGCTATATCTTTGATTTTGCTCTCACTCACGAGTTGCGGTGCCGACAAGCATCTGAAAAAAGGTGAGAAATATCTCGCTTTAGGCGAATATTTCGATGCTGGCAACGAGTACAAGCAGGCCTACAGAATGACCCAGCCCAAAGATCGCGACAAACGGGGCGACATTGCCTTGAAGATGGCCTACTGCTATTCGAAAAGTCTACAGTCGGAGAAGGCCATCGCGGCATACTCCAACGCCATCCGCTATAACAGAGCAAGCCAGGGCGACAGCCTCTCATACGCCCGACTGCTGCTCAAGTCCGGGGCATATCCTGCAGCCGAAAAGATTCTGACCGAGTTGCACAAGGAACAGCCCGACGACCAACTCACGACAGATGCATTGATTTCTGCCCAGCGGGCTCCCAAATGGAAGAAAGACGGCAGCCGCTACACGGTGAAGCGCATGGATGTGTTCAATTCCCGACGCGCTGAATACTGCCCCATGCTGTTCGGCGACAATTACGACCAACTCTATTTCACGTCCACCCGCAATGAAGCTATGGGCGATGAAATCAGCGGCATAACGGGTACGAAACCTGGAGACATCTTTCTGTCACAGAAGGACGACGCCGGCAAATGGTCGAAGCCAGAAGTGGTGACCGGAGGACTGAACACCAACAACGACGAAGGTGCTTGCAGTTTCTCAACCGACGGTCGGGAGATGTATCTCACCCAGTGCACCACCGATCCCACTTATCCCCGATATGCTACCATCGTGAAATCCAGCCGTTCGGATGCCGCATGGGGGAAAGCCTCGGAGGTGAAGCTTACTGGCGATACGCTCTCCAACTTTGCCCACCCCGCCATCTCTCCCGACGGACTATGGCTCTATTTCACGAGCGACATGCCCGGTGGTAAGGGTGGACTCGACATCTGGCGCGTGCGCATCACGCCAGCCGGATTCGGAGGCGTGGAAAATCTTGGCGAGCCTATCAACACGGCAGGCAACGAATGCTTCCCGACGTTCAGGCCAAACGGCGACTTCTATTTCTCTTCCGACGGACATCCAGGCATGGGCGGCCTCGACATCTATATTGCCACGGTCGGCAGCGACGGCAAATACAAGCTGTTCCACCCCGGCTACCCGCTCAACTCCAGCGGCGACGATTTCGGCATGACATTCGAGGGGCCCTACAACCGTGGTTTTTTCTCCAGCAATCGTGGCGACGGCCGCGGGTGGGACCATATCTATTCGTTTGAGAATCCGGAGATTGTCAACACCATCAAAGGCTGGGTGTATGAGATGGATGGCTATGAACTTCCCGCCGCACAGGTGCAACTCATCGGTGACGACGGAACCAACGAGAAGCTATCGGTTAAGAGCGACGGTTCGTTTACGAAAGTCGTGCGCCCGGGTGTCACCTATCTCATCATGGCCTCATGCAAGGGTTACCTCAACCATAAGGAGGAAATCACGATAAAGAAGACAGAAGAAAGTCATGAAGACGTGCTCCAATTCCCTCTGGCCAGCATCACGGCTCCAGTGCTCATCGACAATATTTTCTATGATTTCGACAAGGCCACCCTCCGGCCCGAATCGACGAAGGCTTTGGACGACTTAGTAAAACTGCTCAATGAGAATCCCAACGTGACCATCGAATTGTCAGCCCACTGCGACTACAAAGGTTCAGACGCTTACAACCAGAAGCTTTCCCAGCGCAGAGCTGAGGCAGTGGTGCAATATCTTATCGGGCACGGAATCGCCGCCGACCGACTTACTCCCGTCGGCTATGGAAAGAGTAAGCCCAAAGTGGTGAAGAAGAAGCTGACAGAGAAGTATCCTTGGCTGAAAGAAGGTGATACGCTGACGGAGGATTTCATCAAGAAGCTAAAGAAAGATCAGCAAGAAATCTGCAACCAGCTCAACCGTCGCACGGAATTCATCGTCCTTCGCACCACCTACGGCATGTTTGATAAGAATGGCAACCTCAAACAACAGCCCAAAGCCAAAGAGGAGGAACAAAAGAAGACTTCTAACGAAGAAGACGAATACAACATCTATTTCTAGCTACAAAAATCCCCGACTTTCCATCAAGAAAGACGGGGATTTTTGTAGGTGGTGACGTAAATTACAAAAGGTTGTTGCTTTCCGACGTTTTTCGGAAAATCGTCTAACCTACATTATTCATGGAGATTATTTTTCACACGAATATCCATAAATTATCCATAAATTTCTCATGAATATAATCATTTACGAATAATTTATGGGTAATTTGTGATAATTCATGTTCAAAAAAGTAGCGTTTAATGTTCATGAATAATGCAGGCTAACGCACGTCGGAAAGCATGATTGCATGGTTTCGATAGAACTGTTTGTTGTGGAAGTTCACGGTTTGTAGATTCCACCTGCGGCCAAGCCAACTCCTATCGCCCTTCGTCAACGATGGGATAGAGTTCGATGAACTCGCCCTGATGGGATTTCCCGTCGTCGACGACTTGCTCTATCTTCTGGGCTACAACTTCCACTGAGTGAGAGCCAGGGCCTGTATAGTGATTGTTCAGGTCGGTGGAAGTGGCACCGGGATGAATATCGAATATTTCCACAGGGAGTTTACGCTTCTGGAAATCAAGCGCCATTACACCCATCATCGCATTTTGAGCGGCCTTGCTGGCAACGTAAGCCATCGGATGCCAATAGGGACTTACCTCGGAAGGCACTGTGATATTGACAATCCGTCCGCTATTCTTGATCAAGAGCGGTAAGAGTGCGCTGGTGAACATGAACGTTCCGACATAGTTTACTTGAATAGTGGCCTGCACGTCAGTCAGTTCACTCTCATAACTGTCGACTTCCATATTGCCGGGAATGCCCGCATTGTTGACCAGCAATGTCAAGTCGGGATGTTTCTCCGTGATAACACGTGCATCATTCTTCAAAGATGCATTGTCGGATAAGTCTACATGCTGCCATCCAACAACGTCGATGCCTTCTTTCGTCAGCCTTTCGACAGCATCCAAGGCCCTTGCCTCATTGCGTGCTCCCACAACGATCTGCCATCCGGCACGTCCGAGCGCTTCACAAATACCAAATCCAATGCCCTTGTTGGCACCTGTAACGAGAACTTTTCCTTTCTTGTCCATAATCATTGAAAATATCTAGTTCGTTTAAATGTTTTGACATGCAAATGTACACATTTTTTTTGAAATATTACAAATACAATGTGCGATGTCGGATGACAGCTGTCAAACGACAACTACAGAAGAATTTTAGATGAACGCACGATCTGATATTATCAATGAAATTCCGAATATAGCGCAAGGGGTCAGACATCCATCAAGTCAGACATAATCATATTGGAAACAACGATTCCGCTGCGAGTCAATCTCATTCTTCCATTTTTAATCTCCAACATACCTTTATTAATATAGGTAGCAGCCGAGTTGAGAATGAATTGTCGATGTTCGGCATCAAGAAGAGCAAGATCAAGACCTTCGCTTGTTCGCAATGCCGTCATCACCATATCGTCGTAGTGGGTATTGCGGTCGATGATTTCGCTTTCTGAAGGCCGGTGTCCTTTCTCTATAGCTTCCATATAAGCAATGAGATTACTCACATTCCAACTGCGCGTACTGATGTCATAGCTGTGGGCCGCAGCTCCTAGACCGATGTAAGGTGTGTTGTTCCAGTAGCTTGAATTGTGACGGCTGCGGAAGCCAGGACGTGCAAAGTTGCTGATTTCATAATGCTCATAGCCGGCAGCCACAAGTTTGTCGATAAGGATGTCGTACATTTTGAGACTCGTTTCTTCGTCAGCCTCTTTCACCTCACCTCTTTCCAACATATTATAAAGAGGTGTACCCTCCTCAAACATTAAGCCATAGGCCGAAATGTGTTCTACCTTCAGCTTCAGGGCCTCATCGATGTCGCGTGTCCAATCTTCTATCGTCTCGCCGGGAAAGCCAAACATCAAGTCTATGCTGATGTTGCCTATGCCCAACTCGCGCAAAATGTCCACAGCTTGCCGGGCCTCTTTGGCCGTATGGCGACGATGAAGAAACTTTAGTCGCGTATCGGAGAAGGTCTGAACACCCATGCTCACCCGGTTCACGGGAAGAGATTCAAACAAATCCTTTCTCACATCATCAGGATTACATTCCATTGTAATCTCCATATCGGGAGAAAAGACCTTACCAAAGCATTCTTCCATGCAGGAGAAAAGACGCAGCAAGTTTTCATGAGAAAGTTGGCTGGGAGTACCGCCACCTAAATAGATGGTGGCGAGCTGCCCATCGACCTCATTGCGTCTCATGCGCATCTCCTTGCAAAGGCATTCGACGTAGCGATTCTGCAAGTCAGGTCTGACTGTAGAGTAAAAGCCGCAGTAGATGCAACGGCTGGCACAGAAAGGAATATGTATGTATAAACCGGTCATTTTGCGGCAAAATTACTAATAAGTTTTAAAAGTAATAACGATTTTGACAATTTCTTTTGGCAATCTCAACAAAATTCAATAATTTAGACGGCGATTTAAATAATCCTATAAAGAACTGTCTACGGACTCCTAAATAGAAATATTTACTAACTCTTAAAACCTGTTGATATGAAAGTATATCAAACGAATGAAATTAAGAACATAGCATTGCTTGGCAGTGCGGGTAGCGGCAAGACCACACTTGCCGAGAGTATGCTTTACGAAGCCGGAATCATCAAGCGCCGCGGAAGCGTGGAAGCAAAGAACACCGTGTGCGACTATTTCCCGGTTGAGTTGGAATATGGATACTCTGTTTTCCCCACAGTATTCCATGTGGAATGGAACAACAAGAAACTCAATATCATCGACTGCCCGGGATCCGACGATTTCGTGGGCGGTGCCATCACTTCGCTCAACGTCACCGATCAGGCAGTCATCCTTATCAATGGACAGTATGGTCCCGAAGTTGGCACTCAGAACAACTTCCGCTACACTGAGAAGTTGAACAAGCCAGTGATCTTCCTCATCAACCAGCTCGACAGCGACAAGTGCGACTTCGACAATATCATCAGCAATATGCATGACATCTACGGCAACAAGTGCGTACAGATTCAGTATCCGCTTGAGACCGGTCCGAACTTTCATTCGCTCATCGATGTACTGCTCATGAAGAAATACAGTTGGAAGCCTGAGGGTGGCGTTCCCACCATTGAGGACATTCCTGCAGAGGAGATGGATAAGGCCATGGAACTCCACAAGGCTCTTGTCGAGGCTGCAGCCGAGAACGATGAGGAACTGATGGAGAAGTTCTTCGAAGAGGAGACTCTGACTGAGGACGAGATGCGTATGGGTATCCGCAAGGGACTTGTCACCCGCAGCATCTTCCCCGTATTCTGCGTCTGTGCCGGCAAAGACATGGGCGTGCGTCGCTTGATGGAATTCCTCGGCAATGTGGTTCCCTTCGTCAGCGATATGCCAAAAGTTCACAACGCTCGTGGCGAGGAAGTCACTCCCGACAGCAATGGTCCTGAGTCGCTCTACTTCTTCAAGACTGCCATGGAGCCCCACATTGGTGAGGTGTGCTACTTCAAGGTGATGTCGGGCTCGGTGAAGCCGGGTGACGATCTCTCCAATGCCGACCGTGGTTCGAAGGAACGCATCACGCAGATTTATGCCTGCGCAGGTGCCAACCGTATACCTGTAGACAAAATCAACGCTGGCGACATTGGCTGCACTGTTAAGCTCAAGGATGTCAAGACGGGCAATACGCTCAATGGCAAGGGAACAGAACAGCACTTCAATTTCATCAAATATCCTAACTCCAAGTACAGCCGCGCCATCAAAGCCGTGAATGCAGCCGACACTGAGAAGATGATGGCCGCACTGCTGAAGATGCGTCAGGAAGACCCGACATGGGTTGTGGAGCAGAGCAAGGAATTGCGTCAGACCATCGTTCATGGACAGGGCGAGTTCCATCTGCGCACGCTGAAATGGCGTATGGAGAACAATGAGAAGATTCCCGTAACATTCGAAGAGCCGAAGATTCCTTATCGTGAGACCATCACCAAGAAGGCAAAGGCCGAATACCGCCACAAGAAGCAAAGCGGTGGTGCCGGACAGTTCGGTGAGGTTCATCTCATCGTTGAGCCCTACGCTGAGGGCATGCCCGATCCTGTGAGCTACAACTTCAACGGACAGGAATTCAAGATGAACATCAAGAGCAAGGAAGAGGTAGACCTGCCTTGGGGCGGAAAGTTGGTATTCATCAACTCCGTCGTGGGTGGCGCCATCGACCTTCGTTTCATGCCGGCTATCCTGAAAGGCGTGATGGATTGCATGGAGCGTGGTCCGTTGACGGGCAGCTATGCTCGTGACGTTCGCGTTGTGGTCTACGACGGCAAGATGCACCCCGTGGATTCCAACGAACTCTCCTTCACGCTCGCTGCACGTCATGCGTTCTCCGATGCTTTCAAGCAGGCTGGTCCTAAGATTCTTGAGCCTATCTACGACCTTGAGGTATACGTGCCGGCAGACTACATGGGCGACGTGATGAGCGACCTTCAGGGACGCCGCGCCCTCATCATGGGAATGGATTCAGAGGCTGGCTATCAGAAGCTGCAGGCTAAGATTCCTTTGAAAGAGCTGAGCAACTACAGCATCTCGCTGAGCTCGCTCACGGGTGGCCGTGCCAGCTTCACCACCAAGTTCTCCAGCTACGAGCTCGTTCCCAACGACATTCAGAACAAGCTTATTGCTGAGCACGAGGCTGAGACTAAAGACGAAGATTAATCCAAAGCTAAAAGAAGGAGTCTGGCTCAACACTGCCGGACTCTTTTTTTTTAAACAGACTCTGACAACTCTACTTTCTGAAGTTGATTGGAGCTAATGGAGCAGAGACATTACTTTTCATATTCAACTTGACATGAGAGAAACCGCAACACATACAATGCCAAAACTTTACTCATTCCTCATTGGCGTCTTTTTCTGTTTGCCGCTAACAGCCCAAACATCAGTATGGGAAAACCGTGGTGACTCGTGCATGCAGGCCTTCAATCTCTACCAGGCTTTAAATTGCTATTCAACCGCTCTCGAACAGGAAGACACACATGATTTAAGGATGAAAATCGCTGAATGTCACTATCGTCGAGGCAATTACAGAGCATGCATAAGCACACTGCAACCTGTCCCAGTATCGCAACTCTCACACAAAGCCTTGCGACAGTTGTTTTACAGCTATAAGTCCTTAGGGCTTAACGATGACCTCAAGCAGACTGGCAGGATGATTCTCAGCCAATACCCAATGGACGCAGAAGTGCTGGTAGATCTATGCCATGAATATAACCTGGAGGGAAATCTATTCGGTACATTCCGTGCTGTAGACAAATATATTGCAAAGGACTCCACTAATCTCGACGTAAACAGAGTGATTGGCGAGGCTGAGTTTTTTCAGAAAGAATATGAAGGAGCGAAGTATACCTACACAAAACTTCTTGCCGCCGGTGATTCAAGCTACATCACCTACTTCTCCCTCGGCGTATGTGCAGAACAACTCAGCAGGTACGATGGCATTAATGAAGGCAAGAGAATCGACCTACAAGTTGAAGCGGTCGAATACTTTAGCCAGGCCATCGCAGTATCCGACTCTGCCCAAGCTGCGCCCCTTTACCATTTAGGCAACATCTACAACGAGATGAAAAATTATCAGTCCAGTGAGAAATGCTTCCGCAAAGCCATGCAATTACTAAGTCCAGATCCGTCGGTTGCCTATATCTGCTGGATCGGACTGGCAGAAAGCGTATACTCGCGGGGGCTCTATCAGGAAGCTGCAACGGCCTTCGACAAGGCACTGGCCATCAAGCCCGAATCGGTCACCGCCATCTATTATCTTGCCGTTAGCCTTGAAGGATGCGGAGAGAGGACCAAAGCCATAACACAATATGAAAAGTTTCTCAACCAAGCCTCTACTGTTGGCAATCCTTCTGAATATTTAAAGCAGATGATAAGCGATACCAATCTAAGACTCGACAAACTTAGAAAATGAAACGCCCTTGCTTTTAGAGCCACTTCCAAACATTCAAGCCAAATGGACAGCAGAATCACAGAACAGCCCTCCCATTACAACCACCTCGAACGGATGTCTGTGGGTGAGATTATAACAGCCATCAACCATGAGAGTGCTACAGTTGCCGGTGTCATTCAGCAGGAGCTTCCACAGATAGAAACTCTCATCACAGCCATAGAAAGGAAGTTGCGCAACGGCGGACGGCTCTTCTATTGCGGTTGTGGGACAGGAGGGCGGCTGTGCGTACTCGACACCATCGAAGTACAGAACACTTATATGTCACCTCCCGAGATGATACAAGCCATATTCCCCGGTGGCATCAACGATATTACCAACACGAGAGAGTCGAAAGAAGACAACTTGGAAGATGGTTGGCAGCAGCTGCAAGCCAAACAGATTTCGAAGAATGACATCGTTGTGGGCTTCTCTGCCAGTGGTACCACACCCTTTGTTCTCTCTACTTTGCGCCATTGTCAGAAGGCAGGCATCACAACCGCTTCGGTGGTCAACAATCCCAACGCACCCATCTCTCAAGCGAGCGACATAAAAGTGGTTCTCGTCACCGGCCCAGAGTTCGTCACCGGTTCTACGCGTATGAAAGGCGGAACGAGCCAGAAGATGGTTCTCGATATGATTTCCACCTCAGTGATGATTCGTCTTGGTCGCGTTTCGGGCAACCGCATGGTGAACGCCAAAATCATCAACCACAAACTTCTCGACCGTGCCGTCCGCACGTTTATGGAACGCCACCCAAGTTTTCAAGACTATAACAAAGTTGAGACGCTCATCAAAGAGCATGGCAGCGTAGCCCTGGCCGAAAGTGCATTGGGGTTATCGGTAAAGTAGATAGCTTCCCCCATCGCTCTGGCAGTATTTTCTCAGCAAGTCTTGGATGAACTCCGCATTAGCCCTTACCCGGTCCTCATCGCCATCGTAGCCATTAATTAGGACTACGAGATGCGTTGTGTCCAATGTGATCTTTGTCCGCTCATTGTCGCTTGTGGGAGTCCCTACTCCACCCTTTGCATCGCGATAGACTGGCAGTCCCGCAATATTGATGAGCCCACGATGAATACCTTCGTAAGGCTCACCCTCCCGGCCTACGCCCAAAGTCAGGGTGTCGCCCTCAAACTTGTCGGCATCAAAACCGCCAATACTGTATCCGAATGCAATACTGGCCAGATTTATCAAGTCGACGAGAGTGTCTATCTGATACAGTTCCTTTCCCTGCAACTGACGTCGTATCAACGCTTCCGAGGCTGGACGATAACGCGAGGGATCTTTGCCGCAAGCCTTGTAGACCCGGCGGGTGGCAGCGATACCTGGCAGTTCTTTCACCGTCGTCGTAGTCAACTCCTTACGAAACTTCTCGCCCATGGCATTGATTTCCTGCCAAAGCGGCTCGCAGTAAGGACTGTTCTTCACCATGGCGTCCACACATCCGCCCACAAATCCGGGGCACACTGATTCTATCTCTTCTGATACGATAATTTTCATGATTGTTGTTTTTTGTCTACAAAGGTACAAAAAACATTTTTCAACTGCCAACAAATAGGAAAATACAATATAAATCTTTGAAAAGACATTCATTATAATCAAACAAAAGAGCATTTAACATGCAACTGTTACATGCTCTTTTGTTTGACTATCATAGCCGATAAAGGATATTTCCTACTAAACAGCGGCTATCCAAAGCAGCTAACGCAGTGATTATAACGACACCTTTTGGATTGACTTTCCGGCCTGCACCACATAGAAGCCTTTTGGCAAAGGAATTTCCACCCGGTCGGTCAACCATCCTCTCCAGACCGACGTACCATCTATGCCGTACACGTTGACGGCTACCGGCTTATTGCCCTCGGCAACGATACGCAGCACGCCGTCCTCACCATACACTTTGAACGAGACAGAGGGGGAAGCAGGCCTGTTGATGGAGGTCGGCCATTGCCACTCGTCCAACTCAACGATGTTCTGGAACTCTGAGAACACTACAGAAGCCCGGTAGGCGTCAGCTGATCCTTTCGGAACGTAAAGAATCGCTGTTTCCGTCGAACAGAAATGAAAAGGCAAGTAATAGGGAGGTTGAATCGAATCATGAGTAGAAGGAGGAATTACAGGGCGCGTGTAAACCTTTTTCAGATTCCGGTTGTTCCAAAAGGCATTATGGCCAATCCAGGTTACTCCTGCAGGGATGTCTATTGAGTCCAACGGGTCACTGTCAAAGGCGAAACTCTCAATCCGGGTTAGCGTGGATGGAAGATCCACTTTGCGCAGACACGGATCCCACCAGAAAGCATTATTACCAATGCGGGTAATGCCTTCTGGGATATTTACCTCCTCCAACTCATTGCACCAGGCAAAAGCCTCGTTTCCAATTTCTGTCAATTTGTCTGTCAGGATTGTCACTTTGCGCAATTTTATCATGTGTTTAAACGCCCCTCTTAACACCCTCACATTCTTGGGGACAACCATCTCTTGGATAGACATGTTGTCATAATACAAGAGGCCGTCAAGTATTTCTACAGTCTCGGGCAGGACACCCGCAGAAGCAGGAAGCTTATGACAGTTGTGAAAAAGACCATCATATATCTCTTTTACTTGTGAAGGGATATTCACATCCTTAAGCTCCCAGCATTCAGCAAACATATCTTCGTTGAGTACCTTAAGATTGTCTGGAAGCCTCACCTTTTCTACTTCAATACTATAACGAAGCAAATGGATTCCAATAGAGTCCACGCTCTCAGGTATAATCAATTCTTTGAGCAGCACATTCCATTCAATAGCATTATCTCCTATCTTTTTAAGTGTTTTGGGCAATTTGTATCCTATAATGTAGCTCCCGTGAAAGGCCTCGTCGGACAACGCGTCATTCACCATGCGGGCATCCTCCAGGTCAAGATACTGCAGTTTCACCCTAAAAGAGTCTTCTTTCCGCAGAACCATTTTCAGATAGGTATCGTCATCCATATCAACAGACTTTGGAGGTACAGACCATGCCAGATAGTGGAGATACTTAATGTCCTTGTCGTTGATCGTCCCCGTAACTCTGACATGTGTCAATTCCTCAGCACCTTCACCCATAACCTCTTGCAGAGTTCCAGGGGTCTCCACATGAAACTCATGCCATTCCTGCCCTTTTACCGCCACTGCAAAAAGAAGGAGCAGCAGCGACAGTGCGTAACGTCGTAGCGAGGTAAAGCATACACGGCCACTTGCGAGTATGCCGGTTATACGTGCCGATTCAGAACTGTTGAATGCGAGAACTGTCGCATCATGATTCAAGACTTTAGATAAGCTCATAACAAATCCTTGAGCCAGCATCACCGATACATGGAAAAGAGCTAATGTTATAAGAATGATAATTTTCTTCATGCTTAATAAGAATGATAATTTTCTTCATGCTTAAATAGAATTAAGTTATTGGATGTACTGCCATAATCAATATCTTCCTCCTTTCTTAGGATTATGGAATAAGATGGGATAAAAAACTGTTCACTTGAGAGCGGGCAAGATTCTCATGCGAGCCGCCCATCTACTGCGGTATGGTTGGAGGCTCTGTCCATACGGACAAGTTCTCCTTATAGGAGTCTACTTCCGGATTGTAGTAATGGTTGTATTCATAGATTTCAAATTTGTAGATGACTTAGTTTATGTTGCAAATATAAGTTTTTTTTCTTAAAATTCAAATTAAAATACAGGATATTTTGTTACAAGGACAAAAAACATGAATTATGAATAAAAAAGCAAATCAGCTGAGGAAATTATTAATTATGAATTATGAAAAATCGGTGCTGAAGTAGAAATTATGAATTGTGAATTATGAATTGACACCGCCGCTGCAGAAATTATGAATTATGAATTATGAATTATGAATTAATTTGTTACCTTTGCGAAAGAAAAGAAAACACAGACGCTTTATGGAAGACAAGCAACTCAATAGAATGCAGCATCTGGTTGAACTGCTCAACCAGGCTTCAGATGCATATTATAATGGTCGTGGCGAACTGATGACCAACTATGAATGGGATGAGCGCTTCGATGAGCTCAAAAAGTTGGAGGAACAGACAGGGACCGTGCTTCCCGACTCACCTACCAACAATGTATCGGCCGACAACATCACCGGACAGAAAGAGCCTCACGAGTTTCCAGCCCTCTCCTTGGCCAAGACCAAAAAGGTCGACGACATGGTGAAATGGGCAGAGGGCCGTCCCATCTGGCTGTCTTGGAAATTGGACGGTCTGACACTCGTCGTAACCTACGACGACGGCCGCCTCACCAAAGTGGTCACCCGTGGCGACGGTCACATAGGAACCAACATCACCCATCTGGCCCCAGCTATCGACGGCATTCCACAACGCCTCCCAATAAAGGGGCATCTCGTAGTTCGTGGCGAGGCTGTCATCAGCTACGACGACTTCGAACGTTTCAATATGGAGAGCGAGGAGGAATATGCCAATCCACGCAACCTTGCCTCGGGTTCTCTCACGCTGAAGGATGTCAATGAGGTGCGTCAGCGCCACATCCATTGGATTCCTTTCACGCTCGTTCATATCGACGAGGACATCCGTTCCTGGGGGGAGCGCATGTCAACGCTGGAGAAAGCCGGACTTCACTGTGTAGACCACGAATTTATTGAGCTTCCTACGAAGGAAAACCTACAAAAGGTCATCGACAAATGGACAGAAAAGGTGACGAGCCGCAAGAACCCCTACCCTGTCGATGGTCTCGTGATTGCTTATGACGACACAGCATACGCACAGACGGGATCCGTCACAGGCCACCATGCAACGCGTGCCGGCTATGCCTTCAAATGGCAAGATGAGAGCGCCCGAACCACTCTTGACCACATCGAATGGTCGTGTGCCACATCAACCATATCGCCTGTAGCAGTCTTCCAACCCGTCGAACTGGAAGGAACAACCGTGAAGCGGGCCTCACTCTGCAATATCAGCGAGTGCGAGCGGTTGGGCATTGGCGATAAGGGGAGCATCATCGACATCATCAAGGCCAACAAAATTATTCCCAAGGTTATCCGTGTAGAGGAGAGCCACGGCCTGTTTGCCCCTCCAGCTACCTGTCCTGTATGCGGTGCGCCTACAGTGGTGAGAGAAAGTGAGGCTTCAGGCACAAAGACGCTCCACTGCACCAACGACGCTTGTCCGGCTAAACAGCTCAAAAAGTTCGCCAGACTCGTATCGAAAGAGGCCATCAACATCGACGGTCTCTCAGAGCAGACGCTGCAGAAGTTCATCAATTTAGGTTGGGTCAATGAGCCAGCCGACCTGTTCCATCTGGATACACACGCCATAGAACTGGCTAGCATGGACGGTTTCGGCAGCAAGTCGGTGAGCAACCTTCTGGCTGCGGTGAGGAAAGCCCGCACGGTAGAAGCGCGCCGTTTTCTCTTCGCGCTCAACATTCCGCTTTGCGGCATGGATGTCTGCACGCGGCTGCTTTCCAGCTACAAACTGGAAGACCTTTTCTCTACAGCCCGCAGCACAGCCAACGAGGAGGTTTTCGCTACCATCGACGGCATTGGGCCAGAGAAGAGCAAGTCGTTCGTGGCTTGGGTGAAGGATGACCGCAACTACAACGCCGTAGTAAAATTGATGCAAGAGCTGAACATCTCACAGCCCGACCTCGCAGCCAAAGGCGACAAGTGCAAGGGGCTGACGTTTGTCGTCACGGGTGACGTGCATCATTATAAGAACAGAAATGAGCTGAAAGCTTACATCGAGTCGCAAGGCGGCAAGGTGACAGGCAGCGTGAGCAAGAGCACCAACTACTTGATAAACAATGACGTTGAATCCACCAGCACGAAAAACCAAAAGGCCCACCAATTCAACATCCCCATCATATCAGAAGATGAGTTTATCGAAAGATTCACATAATGAATATGATATACAATACTAAAACAATACGTCGTCAAGACCGGGTAATGGATGAGCAAAGAGCCCGCGAGATTATTGAGAATGCTGAATATGCTGTCTTTTCCATGATTGATGAAGACGGACTACCCTACGGAATTCCCGTGAATGCGGTGTTCTCTGGAGACTCTGCTTATATACACTGTGCCCCTGAGGGAAAGAAGCTCCGCGCCATCGCGTTGCATTCCGATGTGTCGCTATGCGTCATTGGCAACGTAAATCTGCTGCCAGACAAGTTTACCACGGAGTACGAAAGTGTTGTCCTCAAGGGAAAGGCCACGATTGTCACTGACGAAGAGGAGCGCAAGAATGCCATCCACATCTTGCTCGAAAAATATTCCTCCGAATTCATGGAGAGAGGCCTATATTATGCAGCCAAGTCTCTTCCCCGCACCGCCGTAATAAGGGTCGACTTATCGGAGTTCAGTGGAAAATGCAAGCACATGCACAACAAGAAATGATTATTCAATTTTACTTTGCAAACCATACAAATAGATAATGAGAATTGACATTATTACCGTTTTGCCCGAAATGATTGAGGGCTTTGTCAACGAATCCATTCTGGCCCGCGCGCAAAAGAAGGGACTCGTAGAAATTCATCTGCACAACCTGCGCGACTATACACTCGACAAATGGCGTCGCGTGGATGATTATCCATACGGAGGATTTGCAGGAATGGTGATGCAGTGTGAACCCATAGACCGCTGCATCTCTGCTCTTAAAGCCGAGCGTGACTATGACGAAGTAATTTTTACCACTCCTGACGGAGAGCAATACAACCAGTCGATGGCCAACGACCTCTCGCTTAAGCAGAACATCATCATTCTTTGCGGCCATTACAAGGGCGTAGACCAGCGCGTGAGAGACCATTTCATCACAAAAGAGATATCCGTAGGCGACTATGTACTTACAGGTGGTGAATTGGCTGCTGCCATAATCGCCGACAGCGTAACCCGCCTCGTTCCAGGGGTTATCAGTGACGATCAAAGTGCTTTGAGCGACAGCTTCCAAGATGGATTACTTTCAGCACCCATCTACACCCGACCGGCTGACTACAAGGGCTGGAAAGTTCCCGACATATTACTGTCTGGCAACGAGGCAAAGATCAAAAATTGGGAAATGGAGCAGGCTCTGGAAAGAACGAAACGCCTTCGCCCAGATCTACTAAAATAACACTACAAGACTTTAGAAAGGAGCATTCGGCAACTCACTCTCGTCTGTTCGGCAACAGAGCAACTACGCTTGCTCTTGCTTACGTTTATGCCTTTGGCTACTAAAGTTGAGCATCCTCTATTCATGTCACACAAAAACTCTCAATAGAATGGCAACTGCCTCGCAACAAGGCATAAAAAAAAGTTCCCGTCTTCTAAGAATTGAAGACGGGAACTTTTTATTTTAATAATAGTCCTCTAAAGGATTACTTTGTAGTGTCGTTGAAGGTAGCAACACGGTTGAACTCAACCTGCTCGAAGAGCTTGTCGGTAGCACCGCAACCCTTAGCGCTCAGACGATTGGCAGCAATCTTGTACTTCTTGATCAGAGCGTTCTTAACAACCTGTGCACGAGCCTCAGAGAGCTTCTGGTTCAGTTCTGCAGAACCCTCAGGAGAAGCATAACCCTTGATCTCAACCTTTGCGCTAGGATTGTTCTTCATGTAGTTAGCGATGAGCTCGATAGGAGCATACTGTGCAGGATCGATAACGCTCTTGCCTTGACGGAAGAGAACGGTCGGCTGCAGGTTGGTAGCTGTAGCGGGCTTCACATACTTAGGCTTAGCGTTGCACTCGTCGAGGGCCTTCTGCAAATCAGCAATCTGACGATCCTTGGCAGCGAGTTCAGCATCCTTACCATTCAGGTCGCTACGCAGACTGTTGATCTGAGCATTCAGACCATCGATCTCGGCCTGGTCGCGAAGCTGAGCGATTGTGAAGTTGTGAGTACCGTTAGAGTTCTTGAACTTGTAGATAACACCTGCGTTCAGCTGAACCTGGCTGAAGTTGATGTTGTACTCGGGCTGATCGTCTGTAGCGTCCAACTCTGCACCACCACGATGGTTGTTGAATGCCCAGGAGATAGAAGGCTCGATATAGATCTGCCATGCCTTGTCAGCACCAAGATTCCAAGCGAAGTCCAAAGCAGCCTTAGATGTCATACGATTCTGACGAATGCCCTTGCTTGCATTGCAGAAGCTATGACCCCAGCCCAAACCATAGAGAGCAGTAACCTCGAACAAGCGCGGTGTACCCTTGTAGCCACCAAACCAATTGCTCAAGTTAACAGTTCCCAGCAACTGAGTGTTCAAATAGCGAACAGCCGTACCTGAAGACTTAAAAGGCTTATTTGAGAAATAAGCGTTGCCTTCGATGGCAAGACCGAAGACAGGCGTAAAGTAACGACCGATACGCAATCCTGCATTGGGGTTCAGGTTGTTGGCCCAACCATTGACACCTGTTGTCTTAGAAGCAACACCGCCATTGATACCAATGTAGAAGTTGTCGAAAGTCTTGCTCTCTGTAACCGTCTGAGCGTTCACAGAAACTGCCATCATAGCGGCAGCTGCAAATAGAACTAACTTTTTCATTTTTCTCTTAATTTATAGTTTATTATTACTAAATGTAATCAACTTGAAATACTACTTACTGCTTTCAGGCTGCAAAGTAATGAAAAATTTTTGTAACTTCCAAATATAATATATAAAAATTAACTTTTCATCAGCAAATCTTGACCTATGGAAATACCAATAAGGCAAAAAAGTGGTAAAATAGAACGTTTTACTTCTTATATGAATAACATAGGTAATCTCCAACTACTTATTGATCGGCATATCAATAAGCTATCGGTTTAGACTGAATACTTACTAATCTGCTATCAGATGACACCTCATGTTTGTGGATATTCACAGATTGTAAGCAACTCACAGATTGACTTTTATCCTTCCGCAAGGATGCTCGTATGTCTTTCACGGGATCGGAAGAACAGCACATTTTAGAGAGACAAGCAAGGAATTGACGGGTGGTAGGTATATCATGCAGCACCAACCGAGCAAGTGGCGAACTAAAAAACGAAATCTGGAGTCTTGAAACGCGAGAATTTGAGTTTGCTGACAGCTGAGAGCAGAACTGCTGACAGCTGAGAGCAGAACTGCTGACAGCTGAGAGCAGAACTGCTGACAGCTGTCAGCATTCATCAACTCACGAAAATAAAATGTACATATTGAGAATGGAAGGAGGCCGTATGCTCCCTATTATCCCTGCGTTCGAGACTGGTACTACAAAGTTCGGACTTGCCGCTACGCCCATATAGCAACACTTGAAACCAAGCCCGTTATATATTATAATAAGGTGTAAATAAAGCAAAGATGTTTTTTTTAATATTTTCGAAAAAAAAGCGAGCAAAGTTTTGGCAGTTTGAAAAAATAAGGCTACCTTTGCACTCGCATTTAGAGAAATGCACTTAACACTTCAGTTAAGGGGTTGCGGCAATAGCTCAGTTGGTAGAGCGCGACCTTGCCAAGGTCGAGGTCGCGGGTCCGAGTCCCGTTTGCCGCTCATTGACATTCTGGATATTCTGAATTCGCCCAGGTGGCGGAATTGGTAGACGCGCACGTTTCAGGTGCGTGTGTTTCACGACGTGCAGGTTCGAGTCCTGTTCTGGGCACTAGCTAATATTCAGAATGTCACAAACTGGCGAGGTGGCGGAATTGGTAGACGCGCTACTTTGAGGGGGTAGTGAATATTATTTTCGTGGGAGTTCGAGTCTCCTCCTCGTCACTTTTTCTTTTGCGGCAATAGCTCAGTTGGTAGAGCGCGACCTTGCCAAGGTCGAGGTCGCGGGTCCGAGTCCCGTTTGCCGCTCTTTTTCTTCCCCAACCTAATTGATAAGAAAAATACAAGTTCAATGAATTTATATATAAGATATTTTGACAGAGAAACTTTAGTCAGCAATGTGGATGAAGCCATTGAGTTTCTTCGTTCTCTCCAGGAAATTCCTATTACCCCAGAACTGGAAGCTGAAATTCGCGAATACGCCGCAAGCGACGTGCTTTTTCCTCGTCGATACAAAGTTCGTCCCCGCATATACTTTATTATCATAAAGACCACTGCCCAAACCATGCAGGACTTCAAAGAGAAGAAGGCCTTGCGTCCTACCGGTGATGGAATGAACCGCCGCGATCTCGCAGCCTCTGCTTCCAACAGATTGGGAGAATTTAAGCCGGGCTGGTATGAAGGCGAGTTGGACTTTAAACGCGTGGTGCTGATTCCAGCCACAAACAAACACGAGTATCGCGATACGCATTTCGTGGCACGCGTGAAGGCAAACTCTGGCCAGGACTGCTACAACCGCATCGTTGACCACCTCCGCGGTCTGGTAGATCCCAGAAGCCAGTTCCCCTCTGCAAAAGGAAAGAACTTCAAATATAAGTTCCTCGGTCTTTGGAAATAAGGTTTCTGTAACACTTTGTACATAAGATATGAATAAAGTAATGCTGATTGGCAACGTAGGTCAGGAGCCGGATGTTCATTATTACGGTGCCGACCAAGCGCGTGCAGAAGTAAGACTTGCCACTACAGAGCGTGGTTACAAACTCCCCAACGGTACAGAAGTGCCTCCCCGAACAGAATGGCACACGCTTTTGTTTTTCGGTGCCATGGCTAAAACGGTTGAACACTATGTCCACAAAGGAGACAAGCTCTACGTGGAAGGCAAAATACGCTATTCGGTTTACAACGACAAGATGGGCCAGCGTCGAAACGTCACAGAGATTCTTGTGAATGCCATGGAGATGCTCTCGCCAAAGTCCACTCAACAGCCTGCTTCCACTCCTTCGGCACAGCAAAGCAATTCGACAGCGAATCCCTCTGCGCCGAAAAAAGAGAACGGACTGCCTTTCTAAATTTATATGACAGAAATACTTTTGAATACATCCTTAGAAGCCTTGGTAGAATTTCATCCTATCACGGCTTCTGTGATAATAGCCGCAGCTTTGGCTGTGGCCCTTTTGTTTCTATCTGGTTTCGCCAGTGGTTCTGAGATTGCATTCTTCAGCCTCACGCCCGACGATGTCAGCAAACTTGAACCCGAAAAGAGAGAAGCTGATGCAAAGATTCAGCAGCTGAGAGAAGACAATGAGCGAACGCTGGCTACCATATTGATAGCCAACAACTTTGTGAACGTGATGATTATCATGCTATGCAATTACATCTTTGCTCAACTCATCACCTTCAAGCAAGAATGGTTGCAGTTTCTCTGCATCACGGTCATCCTTACCTTCCTTCTGTTGCTCTTTGGAGAAATCATGCCCAAGATCTACAGCCGGCAGAACCCTCTGCGCTTTTGCCGCAGGGCCGTTCATGGGGTAATGATTCTTCGGCGACTTTTTTGGCCATTGGAATCGATACTCATGCGCAGTGGAGTATTGGCAGAGAAAGCCATGCCTAAAGAAAACAGACAGCTCAGCGTTGACGACTTGGAGCAGGCTTTGGAACTCACAGATAAAGATGAGATAAAAGACGAGCAAAGCATGCTTAAGGGCATCATCCGATTTGGCGACGAGACAGCAAAAGAAATCATGACCAGCCGTCACGATATCGTTGATATCAACATCAAGAGCTCATACGCCGATGTGCTAAAAAGCATCGTGGAGAACAACTACAGCCGAATCCCCGTCTATCAGGACAACGAGGATAATATCCGAGGCGTACTCTATATCAAGGATCTCCTGCCCTACTTGCAGAAACCAGGAAATTTCCGCTGGCAAAGTTTGATACGCCCGCCATATTTTGTTCCTGAAACCAAGAAAATCGACGACTTGTTGCGAGAGTTCCAAGACAACAAAGTGCATATCGCCATTGTTGTAGACGAGTTTGGAGGAACGAGCGGAATCGTCACCATGGAAGATATTCTGGAAGAAATCGTCGGAGAGATCAACGACGAATACGACGAGGAAGAGCGGACCTACACGAAGTTGAATTACAACACCTACGTCTTTGAAGGCAAGACCCTCTTGAGCGATTTCTCCCGTATTCTCAACATCGACGACGACGAGTTTGAAGATGTAGAGGGCGATGCCGACACCTTGGCCGGACTGCTGCTCGAGATTAAGGGCGACTTCCCCAGCATCCATGAGAAGATAGAATACAAGAACTACACCTTCGAAGTGGTAAAAATCGAGGAAAGAAGAATCAGCCGCATCAAGGTCACCGTACACGAAAAAGCCAAGAAGAATGCCACTGATGAGGATTGAAAAGGTGGGCAACGAAACCCAGTTGGCGCTTTGGCACATGACGGAGAGTGATCAAGAGCTCTTGCAGCGCTATCCTTACATGGCTGACGTCGTTAGTAGCGTCGGTAGCACAACCAGAAGACAAGAGCGGCTCTGCGCCTGCGCCTTGCTCGAAGCCCTCACTGGTGACCGGCATCCCATGATCAAGCACGATGCGAATGGCAAGCCCTGCGTTGAAAATGCTTCTCTCAGCATCAGTCACACACGCAATTACTGCGTGATGCTCTACAGCCGGCTGGCCAACCTGCGTTTGGGCGTAGACATCGAATGGATGAGCGACCGTGTGGAGCGCATCACTTCATATTTCATGCGGTCAGACGAGACTGCGCCTGCGCTCACCGACAAGCTTCTCGCCTGGAGCGCTAAGGAGACTTGCTACAAATATTATTCGGAGCAAGACCTGAAGTATTCGGAGATGAAAGTAGAAAAAAGCAGCGAAGACCTCATAATGGCCACCAACTTTAGAAATGGCGAAAAGCTGCCGATTAAGTTTTTGGTGGACGAAAAATTCGTGCTCACTTGGTCAAATATGTGCAACTATTCTTATTAAATAAGTTAATTTCACTTATCAGCACAGCTTTTTAAGTTTTTTTTAGCCAAAAGCTTGGTAATTAAATTATTTTTTAGTATTTTTGCATTGTTTCGAAAAAAGACATTGCTTTGAAAAGACTATATTCCATAATTCTCTGTCTGCTCGTTATTTCCTTTCTAGACTCATGCGACTGGAAATTCAAAATTACGGGCGAAGAAGACGATCCTGACCGCATCGAGATTCAGCGGTACGATCGCCTGGAGAGTCGTTATCTTGCAACGGGCGACTTCTCAGCCCTGCAACAGATGAATACTACCTATCCCGTTGAGACCCGCACACTGGTTGAAGACGTATTGCAGTTGGGCGCCGTGACCGATTCGCATATCAACAACAAGTTCCTCAGCTTCTTCCAAGACTCTACGCTGCAAAACATCATTTCTGACGCAGAGGCCCAATATGCCAACATGGACGACCTGAACGACATGCTGACAGCCTCCTTCATCAAGTTGAAGAAGTTGCTGCCGAATATTCAGTATCCTGTAATCTATACCCAAATTGGCGCCCTGGACCAAAGCATCATCGTCGGCGACAAACTTATTGGCATATCGCTCGACAAGTATTTGGGTAAGGACTATCCTGTGTATCAGCGTTTCTACTCAGAGCAGCAACGTGAGTCGATGGAGCGGAAATACATCGTCCCAGACTGTCTGACGTTTTATCTGCTGAGCCTTTACCCCATGAAAGATCATGATCAGCAGTCGCAATTGAACCGAGATTTGCACATTGCCAAGGTGATGTGGACCGTGAATCAGGTTCTACCCCACCCGATGTTCAAATCAAAATACGTCTCCATGGTAAATCATTACATGAAGCATCACAAGGACGTCACTGTCGACCAGTTGATGAATACCACCGATTACTCCCAATTCAAGTAGTCAGGTCACCCTGGCAGAATCCTTTTTCGCGCATATATTTTTGCAGGCGTTGGGCAATCTCGTTCGCTTTTAATCCCCATCGGGGAGCTATCAGCTGATTTCCCGGACTCGTACTTACCAGCCGTTCTATCACTATTCCCTGTCGGATGCGTCGAAGATATTCGGCCAGTAAACAGATGTATTCTTCTAATACGAACACGCGGAAAGGTTCCTGCTCGAACATTCTCGCAAGTCTCGTATTTCGAATCACTTGCAACTGATGAATCTTTAGGATGTCTATGTTAAGTGAAGACACCACTTTCGCCTCTTCCATCATCTCACCGTAGTCCTGCCCCGGCAATCCCAAGATGACATGTGCGCCAGTGACAATCCCACGCCGATGGGTAGCAGAGATTGCACCGCGTGAACAGGCAAAGTCATGTTGACGGTTGATCGTTCTCAAAATATCATCGTTGACCGACTCCACGCCATATTCTATCTCCACGTACGTCCGTTTTTGAAGTTCTTGGAGATAATCAAGTTTCTCATCATCCACGCAATCCGGCCGGGTTGCTATCACCAATCCCACTACTCCATCCGCAGACAAGGCCTCCTCGTATAGCTCTCTCAACCGGGGCAACGGGGCGTAAGTATTACTAAAAGCCTGAAAATAAGCCAGGTAATGCTGGGTGTTTCCCTTATGAGCAAAGAAGCGTTTGCCCTCGTCCAACTGCTGTCTGACAGATTTTTCAGCCGAACAATACGGCGGGTTAAACGACTTGTTATCACAGAAGATGCATCCTCCCAACGACTTTGTTCCGTCACGGTTAGGACAAGAGAATCCAGCATCGACGGCTATTTTCTGTACCCTATAACCGAAAGTCTTCTCCACCCACGAAGAATAATCATTATATAAATTCATTTATTGATCCTTTTTTAGGCAAAAATAGGGAAACTTTTTGTAATTTTGCCCAAAACAACTATAAAATCCAATACAATGATAAAAATGGCAGTAATGTGTGCAGCGTTATTCATGGCTGTGACATCGGCAAGTGCCCAGGAAAAGATAACACTGAAGCAGATTGCCGACGGTGAATTCAACTCCGAGGTCATCTCGGGTATAAATCCACTCCAAGGCACCGACCAATACGCACAAATCAAGAAAGGCGGAAAACAGATTGTTCGCTGCTCATTCAAGACGGGAGAAGAGACGGGAGTGCTCTTCGACGTAAACAACACGCAGGGCGAGAAGATTTCCTCATTCAGCGACTACAGCATGTCGCCCGATGGCAGCAGAATGCTTATTTGCACCAATAAGCGCCCCATCTATCGTCGCAGCTATAAGGCCGACTTCTACATCTACACCATCAAGAGCCGCAAGTTGGAAAAACTCTCTGACGAAGGCTCAGAACAGATTCCCACATGGAGTCCCGACGGACAGCAGATTGCCTTCGTCCGCGACAACAACATCTACCTGGTAAAACTGCTCTACGACAACGCCGTCTCCCAGGTGACGACCGATGGCAAGTTTAACTCCATCATCAACGGTCTGCCCGACTGGGTCAACGAGGAAGAGTTTGGATTCAACAGAGCGCTTACTTTCAATGCCGACGGCACCATGCTCTGCTGGATAAAGTACGACGAGAGCATGGTAAAGACCTATAGTCTTCAGCTTTTCAAGGGAGAATCGCCCGCAAAGGAGGAATACAGCGTTTATCCTGGAGAATACAGCTACAAATACCCGAAAGCCGGAGAGGACAACTCGAAGGTGAGCGTCTGGAGCTACGACATCAAAAGCCGCAAGACGCGTCAGCTTGATGTTCCCCTCAATGCCGACGGCTACATCCCCCGCATCAAGACCACCACTGATCCCAATAGCATCATCGTCTATACGATGAACCGCCACCAGGACGAGCTGAACCTGTACAGCGTCAACCCGCGCTCAACAATCAGCCACCTGATCATCAGGGAATCGGCAAAAGACTATGTGCAGGAAGATGCTATGGATGCAATTATCATAGGTAAGGAACATATTCTTCTGCCTTCCGACCGCGACGGCTACATGCACCTATATATATATAGTATGGGCGGACAGCTGCAGCGCAAGATTGGCAACGGCAATTACGACATCCTGCAAGTCTATGGTTATGACGAGCATAACGGTGACGTGTTCTACCAAGCCGCACCGCTCAATCCCCACGACAGACAAGTCATGGTAACCCACAAGAACGGTCAAACCGAACGACTGACCAACAAGGAGGGATGGAACAACGCCATTTTCTCCGGTGACTACCAATATTTTGTCAACACCTGGAGTGACGCCAACACGCCATACGTCTATACGGTTTGCAACCGCCAGGGGAAGACGCTCTCCACACGCCTGGACAACAGTAAGCTGAAGGCCAAGATCCAGCAATACGGATTCACAAAGAAAGAGATGTTCTCTTTCACCACATCGGAAGGAGTTAAACTGGACGGATGGATGGTGAAGCCCGCCAACTTCGACCCGACGAAGAAGTATCCCGTCATCATGTTCCAATACAGTGGTCCCGGCAGCCAGGAAGTTGTCAACTCCTGGAGAATCGGCTCATTAGGCAACGGCGGAGCATTTGACATGTATCTGGCTCAGCAAGGCTTCATCGTTGCCTGCGTTGATGGACGCGGAACTGGTGCAAGAGGCGCCGACTTTGAAAAGACCATCTACCTGACGATGGGCGACAAGGAGTCGAAAGACCAAGTTGAGACAGCATTGTATCTGGGCTCTCTGCCCTATGTGGACAAAGACAATATCGGCATTTGGGGTTGGAGCTTTGGTGGCTTCAACACGCTGATGAGCATGAGCGAGGGCCGAAACGTATTCAAAGCAGGTGTCGCCGTTGCCCCGCCAACCAACTGGCGCTACTACGACACCATCTACACCGAACGCTACATGCGCACTCCCAAGGAGAATGCGGATGGCTACAACGATAATCCCATTGCACGCGCCCAAAAACTCAGCGGAGCGTTGCTCATCTGCCACGGTACGGCCGACGACAATGTACATCCCCAGAACACCTTTGAGTATGCCGAGGCTCTGGTGCAAGCCGACAAGGACTTCAAAGAGAACTATTATACGAACCGCAACCACAGCATCTTTGGCGGAAACACGCGCAATCATTTGATGCGACAAATCGCCCAGTGGTTCGAAACGTATCTGAAATAAACAAGATCCACACGAGAGAAAAAGCAGGAAAGCGCAGCTTGGTTGCGCCTTCCTGCTTTTTTTGTACAAAAAGAATCTACGTCCCTACCCTAATATTTTGAATTGAAGGGCATTCCATTATTCCCAAAAGCATAGGAAAAGAAAGAAAACGGTGCAAGGCTAGCAATTTTTAACACTCGATTCATTCCTGTTAAATGATTAAATACTACCTTTGTCAGCATGAAACAAGTAAACTATCAACAAAAGAATAATTATTCAACCTTCAAAGTAGAGACAGCTCAACCCTTGTTGGAATGGCTCCTGCAGAATCTGAAAGGTGAGAGCCGCAACAAGATAAAAGCCACTCTGCATGGTCACGGCATCAAGGTGAACGGCAAGATCAGAACGCAGTTCAACTGGCCGTTGCAAGTTGGCGACCGGGTAGCGGTGAGCAAGTCTAAGCAGAACGAAGGCTTTCGGAGCCGATATCTCCGCCTTGTCTATGAGGACAAATATATCGTTGTGATAGAAAAGAACATTGGCATTCTCTCTATGGAGGCCGGACACAAGTCGCTCAACGTGAAAGCCGTCTTGGACGAATACTTCCGCCAGTCGCGCCAACACTGCACAGCGCATGTGGTTCATCGTCTCGACCGTGACACGAGCGGACTGATGATCTACGCCAAGGACAAACAGACTGAGTTGACTTTGGAATCGGACTGGCACCATATTGTATACGACCGTCGCTACGTAGCCGTATTGAGCGGTGAGGTGGAAAACGACGAAGGCACAATCGCCAATTGGCTGAAAGACAACCGCGCTTATATTACCTACTCAAGTCCTACAGACAATGGCGGAAAGCATGCGGTCACTCATTACCATGTCCTCCGCCGTTCTGTTGACCACAGCCTGGTAGAGTTCAAGTTGGAGACAGGCCGCAAAAACCAGATTCGCGTCCATAGTGCCGACATGGGCCATCCCGTATGTGGCGACATAAAATATGGAAATGGCGATGATCCTTGCGGACGGTTATGTCTTCATGCCTACGTGCTCTGCTTCTATCATCCAGTGACCCATCAGCCCATGGAGTTTGAGACACCTATTCCCGCGTCATTCCTCCACGTTTTTAAATAACTTCAAAATTTAGTTTATGGATTTCACCTATTATGTATACGTTCTGATTGCCATCATCATCGGAGTGTTTATCTTCAAAAAAGTGGCAAGCTGTATGATCAAGAGCGTTCTCACCCTTGTGTTGATTGCCGCTCTTGTCGTCATCTACTATCTTTTCTTCCGCGGACAGTAGTCGTCCTCCTCAGGATGCCAAAGCGATGCGTTCAAGTCAACGACATCTCCACGAGAACTTCTCTTGAATACGACGCCCTCACGTCGCAACATCTCAGCTTGTTCCTTCCACATAGGTGCGGTGCGTCCTTGGCTGTTCACGACACGATGACAGGGGACGTCTTGGCGCGAGCCGACGTTCTTCAAGGCCCAACCAACCATTCTTGAATGTTGGGGCCAGCCGGCAAGACGGGCGATAGCGCCATAAGTGAGCACTTTGCCGCTAGGTATTTGCCCTACTATATTATAAACGTCAGAAACAAACTGCTGCTTATCCGGAGATTGTGACATCTTTATAAATTTGCGAAGAAAAGAATTTCTCACTTGCAAAGATAAGAATAATCTGGAAGAGAACAAAGAGAGCAAGCTAGTTTCCCGATGTCCCACCTCAAGAAGAAGACTAAAGAAAAGTGCATATTCCAGCTTAACAAGATAAACAAAGCAACTTTTTTCAAAAAAAGTTCTTCAAAAATTTGGAGGTATAAAAAATAATGTCTACCTTTGCACTCGCATTTCAGCAATGAGATGTGATTCAGAAAAAACCTCTTCGGTAAGGAAGTTTGGGTGAGTGGCTGAAACCAGCAGTTTGCTAAACTGCCGTACGCGATTAGCGTACCGGGGGTTCGAATCCCCCAGCTTCCGCTGAGGGCTGATTCCAAAAGATGGTCGATTCATCTAATGGTTAGGATACAAGATTCTCAATCTTGGCATAGGGGTTCGATTCCCCTATCGACTACTCAAAGCGTGCTACTGACGATTGTAGCACGCTTTTTTTGTTAGACTTCCCCTTATCTCAGCAGCATATTTGGAAAATGTTTCACCAATCTCACGCCACAGTTTTGCAACGTTGAGACAAACCATCAAAGACTCAAAGGATTAGAAATGTTGGTAACACATTTTGACAGCGACTTCACCAGGATAAATTTTATCGATTTGGATTTTCACTACTAAAGAAGAAAAAACATATTTTAAATTTGTTTAATTCAATGATAATCGTTACTTTTGCACATTGTAATACGTATTTTGAGCCACTACTGCCCGGTACTCTTTCAGCAGCATCAAGAAAGCAGTTTGGCACGAGCCCCTGACGAATCTAGAATTTAATAATAAAAAATAACAAGATATGGATATAAAGAAAAGAATGTTTTGCGCCATAGCCTTGTCGGCCCTCGTGTTGACAGGAAATGCTCAGGAGGGCAAGCAGTGGTTCAACAACTTCAAGTTGTCGGGCTATGCCTTGACGCAGTATCAGTATTCATCCCAAGCCAACAGCAAGTCCAACTCTTTCAACTTGCGCATGCTTCGTATGTCGTTGGAAGGCCGCATCGCCCAGGATTTCTATTGGAAGACACAGATCCAGTTCAACGGCAACACATCCACACTGGGCAATTCGCCCCGCGTGGTGGACTTGTTTGTTGAATGGCAAAAATACAAATTCGCCTACATCAAGGTGGGACAGTTCAAGCGCGCTTTCACTTTTGAAAACCCCATGAACCCCATCGATCAAGGATTCATGGCTTACGGACAGAACGTACTGAAGCTTGCTGGATTCAACGACCGCAATGGCAGCCACGCCAGCAATGGCCGTGATATTGGTATCCAGTTGCAGGGTGATCTGTTCAAGAACGCCAATAACCGCTACCTCTTCCATTATCAGGTGGGCGTCTACAACGGTCAGGGCATCAACGTCAAGGATGTAGACCAGCAGAAAGACGTTATCGGCGGCGTATGGTTCATGCCCGTCAAAGGCATGCGCCTCGGATGGTTTGGCTGGACCGGTTCCTATGCCCGCAAAGGCACTTGGCAAACGGTAGACGCCAATGGCAATACTGTCGACCACTCCGGCACACGATCTTTGCAGCAGCGCAGATATGCTGTTTCAGCTGAGTATAAGGCCAACGACTGGACACTCCGTTCAGAGTACATCCACTCTACCGGTTATGCATTCAAGACAACCTACCAGAAGGAGTCTGACGCCAAAGACTGCAACCTCTCATCCAATGGCGACAAGGCCGAAGGTGTCTATGCATTGGTGATTGCCCCTGTAGTAAAGAAGAAGCTCTATGCCAAGGCCCGCTACGACTACTATACGCCCAATGGCAGCGGTGCAAAGGCACGCAATGCCTACGAGGCTGGCTTCAACTATCTCTTTTCTAAGAATATCCAGCTGAACGCAGAATACGCCCATATTATCGACCGCAGCCTGCAGAAGGAGAACTACAACATGATTGACGTGGAATTGGATTTCCGCTTCTGATCAATGAATAACAAACTTAAATATCGATGAAAGAAACCAACGATAGTTCAGCTATGCAGAAAGAAACTGACGTACAATCAATGGCTGAAAGAGCTGATAATATAGCCGACGTGTTGGTATCAACAGACGCCCAAGCCGATCAAGAACCCAGGGAGCAAGATGCATCTGCAGCCGGAGAGCATGCTGAAAGCGAGACTTGCTCACCCCACCATTCGACGGGCAATACAGAGTCAACTGAACATTCAGAACATCATAAGCATCATGTCCATCATGAAGAACATCATGTTCATCATGATCATCATTCGCATCATAGCGAATCTCACCATCACCATCACAAGGAGCCCAGCGACTTCGAGCTATCCAGGAGAAGAAAGAAAAATCTAAAGCTTCTCTCCAAGGCTTTGTTCTACATTCTTTCGGTCATCGCTGCAATAATTCTGTTGTTTGTGATCTACATTTATTTTTGACAATCATTCCACTCTATAACATGAAGCGCCGGGAAGTTTGGTCTTCCCGGCGCTTCTTTTATTTTCTCTGCCCAGAAGCCCATACTGATAATGAGAACGAGCTTCGTTGTCAGTGCAAGAAGGCATCAATAAACCTTCAACCGGGCGCCAACATAAATTTGATAGTCGGGAGACAGGCTGTTGATGGAATACAAATTCTTCAGTTTAATGCCATAGAGCTGTGCAATGCTGTACATACTTTCGCCTGGTTTGACGGTATGATAATACTTCTTAAAGCGTTTTTCGGCCTTTGAGCGTTTCTTCTTCAGATAGATTCGTTCACCTGGAAAGATCTTGTCCTTCTTGTCCCGCTCATTGTACTTAGCAATCTTGCGCCATGAAATGCCGATTTCCTGACCTATGGATTTCCAAGTGTCGCCCTCGCGAGCAATGATATAGTAGTTCTTGTTGTATATCGTGATGGGATGCAGCACCCCCTCTTGCGTTTTCACCTTGGAGGAATGGTCTACGATAAAGCGATTGAAATCTTTGGCCCTGTCAAGTCGGCTCAGATCGTAAAGTTCAATGATATTGATAAGGTTGTCGGCATAATGGGGACTCGTGGCATAGCCACAAGCCTTCAGACCGCGCGCCCATCCTTTATAATCCGTTATCGAGAGATTGAAGAGCGAACGATAACGAGGCTGCTGGCTCAAAAACCGGCTGTGATCCTCATAGCTGTCAAAAACTGTAGAATAGGCCCGGAAGCATTCCTGGGTTGCATCATCGTCGGCATAGGCCGTAGCTCCCGTCCAGCCGTGACACTTGATACCAAAATGATTATTCGACCGGCGGGCTAGATCGCTCAGTCCGGCACGGCTCTCAAGCAACCCCTGTGCCATCGTTATGCTGGCAGGAATGTGATAACGCTTCATCTGCTCGATGGCCAGGTCCTTATACTGATTGATGTAGGTCTGATAGGCCATATTGGGCCGAAGCTGCGCATGGGCAGCAACAGCCATCAACAAAAGGGCTATCAACAATATGTTTTTTCTCATCACATTTACTTTTAGCTAACAAAGTTAGATAAAATCATAAAAAAACACAAAACAATAAAGTGTTTTAATAATTATTAGTAATTTTGCCCGTATGAATAAATCGGCAAAGATTATCATCTCGGTGGGTTCCAACCACGATCAGCAAGCACACATCGACATGGCTCGCAAGTATCTGCGCGAGGCCTTTCATGGTGTGTCGTTCACTGAAGCCATCTGGACCGACCCCATCGGCCTCGTATCCGACAGATACCTCAACATGCTTGCCGTGGCCGACACGCCCACCGACGAAGTAGCTACCAAAGCCGTATTGAAAAAGATAGAGGAGCTCTGCGGTGATACCAGGCAACTCAGAAGCCAGAACATCGTCAATATGGACCTCGACTTGCTGAGTTTTGGCACAGAGAAGCGCCACATAGCCGATTGGGAACGGCCTTATATAAAGAAACTCATGCTATGCTTAGATATTTCATCATCCTTGTCTCATTCCTGCTGACGCCGATTATAGGAAGTGCTCAGACGGATGCCGAGAAATTGGGCATGGCCTTGGACTACTTCCAAAGCCACAAGTATCATGAGGCACTACTGATGTTCGAGGATCTTGACAAGCACTATCAGCTCAATCCGCGATTCCTTGCCTACATGGGCGTTTGCTATTATTACGCATGGAATTACGACAAGGCCACTGCCTATTTGGACTCGGTGATGGAAAAGATGGACGTATACTCGCCCCACGAGAGGGCTGTCTATTATTTTGCCGATGCCGAGAGTCATTTCTATTTACAACAATACGAGAAAGCAATTCCTCTCTATGAGAAGATGCTGAAAGTGTGTTTCAAGGATGAGGAGCCAGCAACCCTCTACAAGTTAGGCTTCAGCTATCTGTTTCAGGATCAATGGCAAGAAGCAAGCGACTATTTCAAGAAGGCTCTGTCTGGCTTCAAGAAAATGCTGCCAATGGAAACAGCCCGCATCACACAACTACAGCACATGATCAACGGCTTAAACCCACTGGTGCCGCCATCCAAAGAAGACTGGTTGCGCTTCGACTCACTGTGGATGACGACGAACGGTCCCAAAATGATACTTAACAGATTGCCGGAAATGCCACCAATGAAAGAGATCATCCTGCCCCAACAAGCCACAATAGCAGAAAATACGCCTCCGACAACGCCCACGGAAAAGATGTTGAATGACACTATCTCGCAGCCCGCCGTCCACGATATTGACCTCAGCGACATCTATAAAGACCTGGTCATTCCTGACAGCTTATAGTTTCAGCCTCAAGTTATTCGCATTCATAGCATATTTTCTCGTACAAAAGAAAGGATTACGAGGTATCAGAGCCAACACTCTCTGATTGCAATTATTCGTCCTGCTCTAGAACTCTATGGCAGGAAACAGGGCTAAATCGACTTCCATTCATGGGCAAATCGACTCTCAACCATCGGCAAAACGGCTTTCATTTATAGGCAAATCGTCCCACTACTATCGGCAAATCAACTCACGAATATCTGCTATTTGCTGACGGCCATCAGCAAATCTGCCGACGGCCATCAGCAAATCTGCTCACGGCCGTCAGCAGATCTGCCCACGACCGTCAGCAGATCTGCAGACACTTGATAGAGCCTGTGACATAGCTTAATTTGTTTTTTCACGGACATCTTTAACTGTCGGCACTCATTTACAGACCAAACTCCACTCCTTTATCTTACAGGTAGAAAAGACCGCAAATCACTGATAATTCCGTTTTTGCCACGCTACAAGACTTTGAAAATGCGATTATCTCAATTTTTATTTGTACCTTTGCAGTCGATTACATATTTTTATATCAGAAAGACAGATGATTACATTAACGAATCTTGCGATTCAATTCGGAAAACGAGTTTTGTATAAAGACGTGAACATCAAGTTCACTCGAGGCAACATCTATGGCGTCATCGGTGCCAACGGTGCTGGTAAATCCACACTTCTCAGAGCCATCAGCGGCGATTTGGAGCCCAACAAAGGTTCTGTTGAGCTGGGGCCGGGCGAGCGCCTGTCCGTATTGGAGCAGGACCACTTTAAATACGACAACTATAGCGTGCTCGACACGGTTCTCATGGGCCACGAAAAGCTCTGGAAGAACATGAAAGAGCGCGAGGAACTCTATTCAAAGCCCGACATGACTGAGGAGGACGGCAATCGGGCTGCTGAGCTGGAACTGAAATTTGCCGAAATGAACGGATACGAGGCAGAGTCGGACGCCGCACAGCTTCTGCAAAATCTGGGTGTGAAAGAGGAGCAGCATCAAAAGATGATGTCGCAGCTGAGCAACAATGAGAAGGTGCGCGTCATGCTGGCAAAAGCCCTCTTCGGCAAGCCCGACAATCTGCTCCTCGATGAGCCTACCAACGACTTGGACCTCGACACCGTGGAATGGCTTGAGGATTATCTGGGCGATATCGACGAGAATCAGACCGTGCTCGTGGTGAGCCACGACCGTCACTTCCTCGACGCAGTCTCCACGCAGACCATCGATATCGACTTCGGCAAGATCACTGTCTTTGCCGGCAACTACAGTTTCTGGTACGAAAGCTCACAGCTGGCCCTGCGTCAGGCTCAGAACCAGCGCCTCAAGGCTGAGGAGAAAAAGAAGCAGTTGGAAGAATTCATCCGTCGTTTCTCGGCCAATGTGGCAAAGAGCCGTCAGACTACCAGCCGCAAGAAGATGCTGGAGAAGCTCAACATTGAAGAGATTCGTCCCTCAAGCCGCAAATATCCTGGCATCATCTTCCAGATGGACCGCGAGCCAGGCAACCAGATTCTCCAGGTGGAAGGACTGAAAGCTGTCGACACAGATGGCACAGTGCTCTTCGACAACGTGAACTTCACCGTAGAGAAGGGACAGAAGATCGTATTCCTCAGCCACAACCCCAAGGCCATGACCGCCCTCTTCGAGATTATCAACGGCAACCGTCAGCCAGATGCTGGAACCTACAAGTGGGGCGTAACCATCACTACGGCCTATCTGCCACTGGACAACACCGAATTCTTCAAGAGCGATATGAACCTTGTTGAATGGCTGTCGCAGTTCGGACCCGGCAACGAAGTGCAGATGAAGTCTTACCTCGGCCGTATGCTTTTCCGTCAGGAAGAGGTTGAGAAGAAGGTCAACGTGCTCTCCGGTGGTGAGAAGATGCGCTGTATGATTGCACGCATGCAGCTGCAGAATGCCAACTGTCTGATTCTCGACACGCCTACCAACCATCTGGACTTGGAGAGCATTCAGGCTTTCAACAACAACCTCATCACCTTCAAGGGCAACGTGCTCTTCTCCAGCCACGACCACGAGTTTATCGAGACCGTCGCCAACCGAATCATCGAACTCACGCCAAGCGGCACCATCGACAAGCTGATGCCCTACGACGAATACATCCACGACGATCAGATCAAGGAACAAAAGGCCAAGATGTATCCTGCTCTCTAAGAGTGGGGACATCGACCATTGTTTTGGCACGCTATTTGTTCATATCTCTTTTAAACAAAATATGACATTATGGCACAGGAACAAGAAAAAGATTTAAAACAAACAAACAACAACAATAAGGAAGCCGAAGCAAAGCAAGGCGAGAAAGAGACTAAGCAGGAAGAAAAGGCTGAGGACAAGAAGACTGCCGACGAGAAAAAACCCGAGAAAAAAGAGGAACAAGAAGACCCCTTGAAGAAGGCTCTCGACGACAAAGCCAAACTGGCCGACCAACTGCTTAGAACCATGGCTGAGTTTGACAACTACCGTAAACGCGTACGCAAGGAGAAAGCCGACCTCATCCTCAACGGAGCAGAGAAGACAATCACCGCCATACTGCCCATTGTGGACGATATGGAACGCGCGATGGCCAATGCCGACAAGACCGATGATCCTAAAAAGATCGAGGAAGGTTGGGAACTTATCGTTCAGAAGCTCCACAAGACACTCGAGGGTCTCGGCGTAAAGAAGATCGACACGAAGGATGCCGACTTCAACACCGACTTCCATGAGGCTGTGGCAATGGTACCCGGTATGGGCGACGACAAGAAGGGAAAGGTCATCGACTGCGTACAGTCCGGCTACACGCTCAACAACAAAGTGATACGCCATGCCAAAGTGGCCATCGGGCAATAACAGAAAATGAACCAACAATTCAGCGCTCCGCCCCAAGCGCTGAATTTTTTAAGGAAAGCGAATAATGGCTAAAAGAGACTATTATGAGGTCTTAGGCGTCAGTAAGAACGCTACAGAAGATGAGATAAAGAAAGCTTATCGCAAGCTTGCTATAAAATACCACCCCGACCGCAATCCCGGTGACAAGGAAGCTGAGGAGAAATTCAAGGAAGCTGCCGAGGCCTACGACGTGCTTCACGACCCTGAAAAACGTCAGCGTTACGATCAGTTTGGCTTTGAAGGCCTTGAGGGTGGAAGCGGTTTCGGCGGATTCGGCGGTTCCGGCGGATTCAGCATGGACGATATTTTCTCGGCTTTTGGCGACATTTTCGGTGGTCACAGCGGTTTCGGAGGCTTTGGCAGTGGCTTTGGTGGCGGTGCGCGTCAGCATGCCCAATACCGCGGTGCAGACTTGAGACTACGCGTAAAGCTAACGCTTGAGGAAATCGCAACCGGAACTACGAAGAAATTCAAAGTTCATAAAGACGTAGCCTGCCCCCACTGCCACGGTACGGGTTCGGAGGACGGAACGGGCTCAACTACTTGTCCCACCTGTCATGGACAAGGTGTAGTGGTGAAGACCGTACGCACAATGCTCGGACTGATGCAGACCCAAACCGAATGCCCCACTTGTCACGGCGAAGGCACTGTGATCAAGAACAAGTGTAAGCAATGTGGTGGCACCGGCGTGGTGAAAGGTGAGGATGTCGTTGAGATCAATATCCCCGCTGGCGTGGCCGAAGGCATGGTAGTCAACGTCTCTGGCAAGGGAAACGCTGCTCCTCACAACGGCGTAAACGGTGACATTCAAGTCTACATTCAGGAGTTGCCCCATGAGAAATTCGTCCGCGACGGTCAAGACCTCATCTACAATCTGCTGCTCGACTTCCCGACGGCAGCGCTTGGAGGAGATGTAGAAGTACCTACGATCGACGGCAAGAAAGCAAAGGTCACCATTGAGCCGGGAACACAGCCGGGCAAGGCCCTTCGCCTGCGCGGCAAAGGACTCCCAGCCGTGAAAGGCTATGGCAGCGGAAACGGCGACGAGGTCATCAACATCAGCGTCTACGTGCCTAAGAAGCTGTCGCGCGAAGAGCGTAAGGCCATAGAGCAGTTGCGCGCAAGCGAGAACTTCAAAGGCGACTCGGCTACGAAGAAAAGTATCTTTGAAAAGTTCAAAAATTACTTCAATTGATGGATTATCAGCAGACTGTTAATTATCTATACAATAGCACCCCGGTTTTCGAACACGTGGGTGCTTCTGCGTATAAAGAGGGATTGTCCAACACGCTGGCCCTGGATGAGCACTTCGGTCATCCCCACCGGCTTTTCAAGACAATCCATGTGGCTGGCACAAACGGCAAGGGCTCCTGCGCCCACACGATAGCAGCCATCTTGCAGCAACAGGGCTACCGCGTGGGACTCTATACCAGCCCGCATCTTGTGGACTTCCGCGAACGCATTCGCGTCAACGGCCAGATGATCAGCGAGCAGCGCGTCGTTGACTTCGTGGAGAAAGAACGCGGCTTCTTTGAGCCCCTGCATCCCAGCTTCTTTGAACTCACTACAGCTCTGGCCTTCCTTTATTTTGCAGAACAAAAGGTAGATATCGCCGTTGTTGAGGTTGGACTGGGCGGACGACTCGACTGCACAAACATCATCACTCCCCTACTCTGCATCATCACCAACATCAGCTACGATCACACACAATTTCTCGGTAACACACTGGCAAAGATTGCCGGCGAGAAGGCCGGCATCATCAAGCCCGGCGTTCCCGTAGTCATTGGCGAGAGCATTGCTGAGACCCGGCCGGTATTCGAATCAAAGGCCAGAGAGATGCATGCGCCGATAGTCTTTGCCGAAGACAATCCCGAGGTGTTACAATCGAGCCATTGTCCTGATGGCGGACGAGACTATACGACTCGCTCTTTCGGACAGATTCATGGAGAGTTGGGTGGTGACTATCAGGACAAGAATACCAACACCGTTCTCACCGCTGTCAAACTCATCAACGACAGCAAGCTGCTGCCTGCAATTTCTTTAGACGTCTTGAAGTCTGGATTTGGTCAAGTATGTGAGTCCTCCGGCCTGCTTGGCCGCTGGCAGAAAATCCACGACAAACCGCTGGCAGTGTGCGACACGGGCCACAATCCCGGTGGATGGCAATATCTGAGCCGTCAAATTAAGCAGCAGAAAGCCAAGGTAAAGCGCATCGTCTTCGGAATGGTCGACGATAAGGACATCGATACCGTCATGGGTATGCTGCCCAGTGATGCAGCCTACTATTGGACTCAGCCTACATCCAAACGGGCTTTTCCAGTGGAGAAAGTGGCTGAAACAGCAGAGAAACATCATCTCAAAGGCTTGATAATACGCGATGTAGACGCAGCCTACCGCCAGGCGCTAAGTGAGGCCTCAACAGATGATTTCATATTCGTCGGGGGTAGCAGTTATGTGGTAGCAGATTTGCTGAGCAAAGAACTTTAAACGTTTTTAACCATAAAATGATTAGATTTCTCTATAGATAATTTGTGTTTATCGTTTTTTTTGTTTTATTTTGCATTAACAATCAAAAACTAAGCATAATATAACAGAATAGGAATATGACGAACGCAACTGAGACACAAAACATTTGTGGTCTGAAACGCGAAGACTTTCAGACCACTGTAAACGGAAAGAAAACCGATCTTTTCATTTTAAGAAATAAGGATGGCAATGAAGTGGCCATCACCAACTACGGAGGTGCTATTGTCGCCATCATGGTACCTGACAAAAACGGTGTCAGAGCCAACGTGATTCAAGGCCACGACAACATTCAGGAAGTGATCAATTCGCCTGAACCCTATCTTTCCACGCTCATCGGCCGCTACGGCAACCGCATCTGCAAGGGAAGATTCCAGTTGCACGGCAAGGAGTACATGTTGCCCATCAACGATGGCCCCAATAGTCTGCATGGCGGTAAGCATGGTTTCAACCAGAAGGTTTGGGAAGCCCTGCAGATGAACGACCAGACGCTCGTGCTGAAATACGTCAGTCCTTACGGCGAGGAAGGCTTCTCTGGAGAAGTGAGAGTGACGGTTGTCTATCAGTTCAACGACGACAATGAGCTCCACATCGACTACATGGCCACAACAAACAAGATGACCGTCATCAACCTGACCCACCACGGATTCTTCTCTTTGGCAGGTATTGCCAATCCTACGCCGACAGTAGAGAACATCGAATGCCAGATCAATGCCGATTACTACCTGCCCATCGACAACACGAGTATTCCTACGGGCGAAATCCGTTTTGTGAAAGACACCCCGTTCGATTTCCGCACTCCCAAGACTATTGGTCAGGACATTGACTCCGACAACGAGCAACTCAAGAATGGCTCCGGCTATGATCATTGCTACGTGCTGAACAAGAAAGAGGAAAAGGAGTTGTCGTTCGCTGCTATGCTGAAAGATCCTGTCAGCGGCCGCACAATGGAGGTGTATACCACAGAGCCGGGCATCCAACTCTATACCGACAACTTCGGCAGTGGCATCACAGGTCAGCATGGCGCCACCTTCCCACGCCGCTCTGCAATCTGCCTGGAATGCCAGCACTTCCCCGACACACCGAATCATCCCTATTTCCCATCGGTAGTGCTGAAGCCCGGATGCGAGTATAGACAAAATACGTTCTATCGTTTTGGAGTTGAAAAATAACTGAAGAGATCTTTGTAATAACAACCAGGAGGTGTGGTCGGCAACTATGCGGCCACACTTCTCATCCATCTACGAGAATAATATAACAAAATAAAAAACTAATGAACAATCAAAAACAAAATGGAAGCATAATAGCCATCATCACGATGATGTTTCTTTATGCTATGATTTCCTTCGTCACAAACTTGGCTGCACCTATCGGTGTCATCTGGAAGAATGCCTTCCCCGGTGACTCTGCCAACACCATCGGTATGCTGGGCAACGCCATGAACTTTCTGGCCTACCTTTTCATGGGAATCCCAGCAGGTAAACTGCTGACGAAGATTGGCTACAAGAAGACAGCACTTGCTGGTATCGCTATTGGCTTCTTCGGAGTTCTCATTCAGTTTCTCTCTGGTAAAGTAGGTGCCGACGCCATCAATACTGGATTCGCAGTCTATCTGCTTGGTGCATTCGTTTCAGGTTTCTCTGTATGTATGCTCAACACGGTTGTTAACCCTATGCTGAACCTTATCGGTGGTGGCGGCAACCGCGGTAATCAGCTCAACATGATTGGTGGTACGCTGAACTCTCTGTCAGGTACCCTCACCCCTATGCTGGTAGGTTCTCTTATCGGAACCGTTACGGCTTCAACGAAGATGGCCGACGTGAACCTCGTGCTTTACATCGCTTTGGCTGTATTCTTCTGCGCCTTCGTTGTTCTGTCTTTCATCCCCATCAAAGATCCTGAGATGGGTAAGACAACAGCCGAGACTGTATTTGAGCACAGCCCCTGGTCTTTCCGCCACTTCGTATTGGGTACCATCGCCATCTTCGTATATGTTGGTGTTGAGACCGGTATTCCTGGAACGCTGAACTTCTACATCTCCGACACCGCAAAAGGTGCATTTGCAGGCATGAATGGCATTGTGAATGCTGCTGCCATTGGCGGCTTCCTCGCTGGTACCTATTGGTTGCTCATGCTGGTTGGCCGTTTGGTTTCTTCCTTCATCGCCGACAAGGTTTCTAGCCGTACGCTCATGCTCATCGCTACAAGCGTCGCTATGATCTTCCTGCTCTGCGCCATCTTCTTGGGCCGCAGTTCATTCGTCGAGATGCCAGTATTCACGGGTAGTGGATTCCAGATGGTCAGCGTGCCCATCGCCGCCATGTTCATCGTGCTCTGCGGTCTCTGCACTTCCGTGATGTGGTCGTGCATCTTCAACCTCGCAACCGCAGGACTCGGCAAGTATACTGCAGCCGGTTCAGGTATCTTCATGATGATGGTTGTTGGTGGAGGTCTGATTCCTCTGCTCCAGAACTTCATTGCCGACAACGCAGGTTATTTGATCTCATACATCGTACCCTTCGTTGCTGTGGCCTACATGTTCTTCTACGCCTTGGTGGGTAGCAAGAACGTCAACAAGGACATTCCTGTAGATTAATTAAGAAAACAGAAACGGGTTCTAAAAGTCAAGTAAAAATGATTTTTAGAACCCGATTCAGTATATAGATAACCAAATAACTAACCCTTAAAACAAACTGAATTATGGATATTGAATTCGTAAGAAGTCGCTTTATCAAGCATTTTGACGGCAAGACCGGCAGCATATATGCGTCTCCAGGCCGTATCAATCTCATTGGTGAGCATACAGATTATAATGGTGGATTTGTATTCCCGGGTGCTGTAGACAAAGGCATCATGGCCGAGCTCAGACCCAATGGCCTGAAGACTGTTATTGCCTACTCTATCGACCTCAAGGACAAGGTTGAATTCAAAGTTGACGACCCTGTTGGACCAAGAGCAACGTGGGCTCGCTACATCTATGGAATCGTACAGGAGATGCGTAAGCTCGGCGTCGACGTGAAAGGATTCAATACGGCCTTCGCTGGCGACGTACCCTTGGGAGCTGGCATGTCATCATCAGCAGCACTGGAGAGCTGCTTCGCTTTTGCCCTTAACGACCTCTTCGGCGACAACAAAGTCTCCAAGTGGGATCTCGTCTTGGCAGGCCAGGCTACGGAACACAAATATGTGGGTGTAAACTGTGGCATCATGGATCAGTTTGCTTCTGTATTCGGTCAGAAGGGCAAACTGATGCGTCTTGACTGCCGCAGTCGTGAGTTCGAGTATTTCCCCTTCAATCCCATTGGCTACAAGCTCGTGCTGCTCAACTCGAAAGTGAAGCATGAGTTGAAGGGCTCACCTTACAACGACCGTCGCAGATCCTGCGAGAACGTGGTGAAGGCCATTGCTGCCGCTCATCCCGAAGGTCACTTCGAGACACTGCGTGACTGCACGTGGGAACAACTCGACGAGGTACGCGCTACCGTTGGTGAGGAAGACTACAAGCGTGCTCACTACGTGCTTGGCGAGAAGGACCGAGTTCTGGCTGTTTCGGATGCACTGGAGAAAGGTGACTACGAGACTGTCGGCCAGAAGATGTATGAGACCCACGAGGGACTGAGCAAGGAATATGAGGTTAGTTGCGAAGAACTCGACTATCTCAACGACCTGGCCAAGGAGAACGGCGTGACAGGCTCACGCATCATGGGTGGCGGCTTCGGCGGTTGCACTATCAACTTGGTGAAGGACGAAGTCTACGACAAGTTCATCAAGGATGCCTGCGAGAAATTCGCTGCCAAGTATGGTCATGAGCCGGTCGTGATTCCTGTAGTCATCGGTGATGGCTCTCGCAAGATTTGCTAATCAAATAGTCCATATCAGAATAAAAAAGCTGCATATCCCTTTTTAGAGATATGCAGCTTTTTTATGTCAAATCGTTTACTCTTGTGCAGGCGAAGGCAACGATTCGTCGATTCACCAAAAGAGAATATACGAAAAAGGCAGAGGAAAATATCCCCTGCCTCATTCATCAGCCAAAGTTGGCTGTATGTCTAAACATCGTAATAAGATTTACTGTTTTTTATCCAGAATCGAATAAACGGAGTTATTGGAAATGTACTCCGGGACAATCTCCTTCATTTTCTTCACGATTGCCATGGCATCAAACGTATGGGCAATTGCTATGAGCTCGTCTATCTCTTTGGACACCTCTGAGAAATCATACTCTCTTGTCTTGGCTATACGAATCTTATCGTTGAAGCTAGGCAACGTGTTCTCTGCATTTGAAAGTACTTCCTCATACAGTTTTTCTCCATCCCGCAAACCCGTATACTTTATTTCTATATTCTTTGCACCACTAAGCAAAATCATTCGATGGGCCAAATCCGCAATCTTAACGGGCTTGCCCATGTCGAATACGAAAATTTCTCCGCCCTTTCCATGAGTTCCAGCCTCAAGTACCAATTTGCAGGCTTCAGGAATAAGCATGAAAAAGCGGATGATATCGGGATGTGTCACCGTGACAGGCCCTCCATCTTGAATCTGTTTCTTGAATAAGGGAATAACAGAACCGTTTGAACCCAAAACATTTCCAAAACGAGTTGTTACAAACTGGGTTTGTCCCTTTCCTGTAACAATCTCTTGCTTATTCAGGCTTTGACAGTAAATCTCACAAATACGCTTACTGCATCCCATCACATTCGTTGGATTTACGGCCTTATCTGTAGATATCATTACGAACTTCTTCACCCCATACTTCACACTCAAGTCTGCGATGATCTTCGTGCCTACGACATTGTTGAGAATGGCCTCACTCGGGTTGTCCTCCATCATAGGCACATGTTTATAGGCGGCAGCATGGAATACGTAATCAGGGCGATAAGTTTTGAAAATGTGCTCCATCCGGTCTGCCTGAGTAATTGATACCACAATGGTCTCAACCTTCAATTCGGGATAATCCCTCATCTTCAAGCGGATGTCATGTTGTGGTGTCTCGGCCTGATCTATTAATATCAGATTGGATGGCTTGAACTTGGCAATTTGATCAACCATTTCCGAGCCAATGCTGCCTGCATCACCCGTAATCATAACCTTCTTGCCAAAGAGCATTTTGCCAATCTCAACCATGTTCACTTGAATCTGCTGACGCGGAAGCAAATCTTCGACACTGATCTCCTTCAAATGGACATTAGAGAAATCATCTTTCGGGCGCCATTCACGCACATCTGAAGACATATAAATATGCACACCGGCTTCCAAAAGCACATTTTGCAGATCCGAATTATTTCGGAAGCTCTCCATTTGGAGCGGAGAAACCAAAATGGCTTTAACATTCTTTTTCATGAGAACGGATGGCAAATTGCTGTCAACCGGATAGACTCTCATGCCCAATAAACGAACTTTTCTGAATTTTGGGTCATCGGTTAAAAAACCAACTAAATGGAATTGGTCGGAACCTTGCGAGCGCAGGCTCTTACCGATACCTATTCCACCTTCGCGAATACCATAGATAAGGGTAGCCTGCGTCTTGAAGTTGATCAATGAAGCATCGAAAACACTCTTTACCAGTACCCGGCATCCCCACATCATCAGTGTAGTAAGCAGATAGATGAAGAAAAGATGTTTGCCCGTGAAAGGAACAAGCGGCAGATCCGCCCACACAACGATGTAGTGGAAGACTATGGCCAAAATGAAATTGACAATCATCGCCCAACCCACACGATATAGATCGACAAACGAAGAGTAACGGACTACACCATAATAGGTATGGAATAGTCTGAATCCGATGAAATTTATTAGGCCATAGATAGAAACAGTTTCGCAGAGCCTAAACAGGTTGCCCAGGGTATAGGCCCCATGATAATAAAACCAAAAGACAAAGATTCCTGCAAATATACTCAGGAAGAAATCAAGCAGTAAGATACACCAATAAGGCAAAGCTCCCTTACTGAAATACCAGTGAAACAAACGAGGAAACAAATTCATAACCAGATTAATATTGTCATCCCTAAATTACAAGATATTTGCCTTAATGGTATCTACAATATAGGCCACATCTTCATCCGTCACCAAAGGTCCGGAAGGCAGACAAAGCCCCCTCTTAAAGATCGACTCCGAAACACCATTAGTATAAGACGGCACATTCTGGTAGACAGGCTGCGCATGCATAGGCTTCCAAACGGGACGACTCTCCACATTGGCTTTGTCAAGAGCTACGCGCATAGCCTCAACATTTGCGTTGGGTTCGAGCCGTGTATGCAATTGCCCAGAAGAATGGACCACACCGGCCGCACCACCAACAGCGCCTTGAACAGCCGTTGCGTAAGCTTTGTCCTGTCCGCTAACCTGAAGTTTTGGATCAAGCGTGATGGTATTCAACCAGAAATTAGAAAGGACCTCATGTCCTTGAGGAGCATGTGCAGGATCAATCTCCATATCGCCACCACCATGATACGTAATGCCATCGATCTTGGCGAAAGCATCGGCATAGAGCTTTGCCACGTGACGGTGATGGGCAATATGTTCATCGAGTACGGTCAACTGTCCACGGCCGATGCCAGCACAGATATTGCTCAGACGATAGTTGTAGCCAATCTCTTCATGCTGATAGTAAGGAAAGGCCTCGCGTGCCTGGGTAGCATAGAACATGACTCGGTTCTTCGTGGCCTCGTCGGGGCAGATCAATGCACCGCCACCACTCGTGGTGATCATCTTATTGCCATTGAAGCTGAGTACGCCATATTCTCCATAAGTACCACACACTCGTCCATCATAGCGAGATCCCAGTCCCTCAGCGGCATCCTCCACAACGGGAATGTCGTACTTTGCTGCGACTTGAAGAATATCTGCAATCTTAGCCGGCATACCATACAGATATACCACAATGATAGCCTTAGGCTTCTTGCCCGTCTTTGCTATTCTGTCCTGAATAGCCTCGTCCAGAAGCTGTGGATCCATATTCCAGGAACCCTCCTCGGAATCCACAAACACAGGCGTAGCTCCTTGATAGGTCACAGGATGGGAACTGGCGCAGAACGTGAAGCTCTGGCACATCACCTCATCGCCCGCCTTGACGCCGAGAGCGATGAGAGCCAAGTGCACGGCAGAAGTGCCTGAGCACAATGCCACGACCTGCTTGCCTTGCAAATCAGTATATTGTTCTTGCCACAACTTGTCAGGATCATCACAGTGGGCCAGGATTGACTGAGGATATGTCTCATTCTCGTAATGATGATTCACATACTTAGAGACAGCGAAGTTTTTCAGTTCTTGCTCAAAAGCATTCACATTGGGACCAAGAGGCACTACCCAATTGGTATCGAATGCTTCCTGGATATACTTCATTTCATTGCCGCTCATGTGAGCAAGGCACAAAAGAATTCTGTTTGATTTCATAATAATATGAATATTGCGTTGCAAAATTAACTAAAAAAATGAATAAAGGGAATGATGATAGGAACAAAAAATGCACCGATGAGCAAAATTAAAATCTGAAAGAGATTATAATAAATCAAACTGATCGGATAGCAATTGGTTTTTATTCTTGATCACGACCGCATCGTACATCATCATAATCACATCCTCATCATAGTTGCCTATCACCGGAGAATTCTGCTTTCCTTGAATATTATTTATGATGAGTTTAAAAAAGTCCACTCCAGCTCCGTAAGCGTGAAGGTAGGCACCTCCGAATCTGGGGTTGATCTCAGAAAGATAGTACTGGCCATCCTTGAAGAAGAAGTCCATATCGCAGGGGCCGTTCAATTCCAGCACACTACATACTTCTTCAATAAAGTCGAACAATTTGGGGTCTTTAAACGAGATGGTCTTACTTGCGCCACCTATTCTGCTCTCGATCTTACGCTTGGAAAAGATAGAGACTGGTCGATGAGAAAAACAATCCACATACACATCAGCGTCGCAATCGCCTCCCGTCATCAACTCCTGGATGATGTAAGTGAAATTGCCGTCATTGAATTTCTCAACGACCTCATCCCAGTTGTTTACCTTTCCTATACCAACGCTTCCACTGCCTGAAACCGGTTTCATGAAGACAGGGAAAGATATCTCTCCCCTATCCAATCCCGCTTTGAAACTATCCAAACTGTCGTAGGTCAATACAGTCCTTACATGGTTGCTACTGAGGTGACGGAACATCTCATACTTGTTGAAGCACAGATGAGCGGTTTTCTTCGATGGGCAAAGAGGTAGTATTCCTTTCGTCAGCAGTTCATCACGATGACAAGCTAGCACTTCGATTTCAGGATCTATTAGAGTTGTTATAGCCTTGACATCATTCTCCAGGCAAATTCTGAGAATTGCATCATAATAATCAGGAGAATCTATTCGCGGTACAAGGAAAGCCTTATCCGCTTCAAAAAGAGCGGGCGCTACAGGGCTTAAATCTGTTGCGAAGACTTTCCCTGAACCGGCTAATGATTTTCTAGCATCCTTCAGTAAGCTGTTTCTTCTTCCAGCGCTACAAAATAAAATATTGTTCATTGCTTAATATTTATTTTTTATAACGAATTCATTTTCATTCCATTCTTCACGTACAAGACTCAGTCCTGTAGAATTTCTTACATACACGTAGGGGAAATAATGAATAAATAAGGGGGATAAGACCATTGTATATGCCCCCACACGATGAAACACAATTCTATCCCCTGCCTTTAACGATACACTTTCGGCTGGCAGTTGAAAAAGTCGGTCATATTCGAGGCACGACAGTCCACTGACAACCTGAGGAAGACTGGACCGTGATCTATTTTCAGAATCCGTCAGTACGAACTCTTTGAAATAGTCGTTCTTATGGAAGAATGGATCCACATCGTTTCTTGTACCATCCGTACAGACAAAGGCTTTCCCATCATGATGCTTGACATCAATCACCTCCATCCAATAATCAAACGCTGAAGCAACAATAGCATTACCGGGTTCGACAATGATTTTCAAGCAACGTAGAGATTCGGGCAAAACCTCATAGAAGCCATCCACATACTGTTGATAAGTGGGTTTGCCTGGCATGATTCCAAAAAAGCCACCGCCAAGGTCCCAATAATCCGGGCTGAGATGACACTGGGATATTATGTCGGCCACATAAGCAATCACGCGCTGATAGAAGCCTACACTTCGGGTTTTAGGTTCCCTGTGACTATGCAAGCCGACCACATCGATATTTCCGATGGCAGCTATATCGGCAATAGCCTTCTGAAACTCTCCCGATTCAAATGAGAATCCGAAACGGCTGTCGTCATCATCGCATGCAGCATCTTCGGGCGAGATCTTGGAAATATTGATATTCAGTCGGATGCCTACGCCATAGCGTTTGTCTTTTGGCAGTGAACGCAGCCAATCTATCTCTCTCCAGTTCTCGACATTCACCAAAGCGCCATCACAGACAGCCTGCAAGAAAGTGTCCCTGGACTTTAGAGGGCCATTATAAATAATGTGCTTCCTGTCAAATCCGATTTTCAGAGCAAGGCTATATTCATGATAAGAGACCACTTCGGCATAACATCCATTGTCTTTGACCAATTTCAATACATAGGGCAAGGAATTAGTCTTAACAGAGTAGCCAATGATGGACTGCTTAAATTTGGACTGCAGAGCGGCATTAAACTCGCGAATATTGCGCACCAACTCTGCCTCGTCAAGAATAAAGCAAGGCGTATGGAGATTAGTTGTGTCCATTGAATTCCTCCATTGTTGCGGCTGTTGCAGCATTGTCCGTATTGATACCTTCCCGTGAGACGACAGTCTTAATGGTATCCCAGATCACTTTCAAATCGGTGAGGAAAGAGATATGGTCGACATACCAGACATCCAGTTCAAACTTTTTCTCCCACGTCATGGCATTTCTACCATGACATTGTGCCCATCCTGTGATGCCCGGACGCACGTCGTGCCTTCTCATCTGCTCTTTCGAATAAAGCGGCAGATATTTTACCAACAACGGTCGGGGGCCAATCAGGCTCATATCACCTTTGAGAACATTGAAAAGTTGCGGGAGCTCATCCAAAGATGTGTTTCTAACGAACCTTCCGACTGGTGTTATCCTCAACGTGTCCAAGAGCAGTTTTCCATCAGGCCCTTTCTTATCGTTCATGGTTTTGAATTTAATAACCTTGAATATCCGGCCCTTATATCCAGGACGGGGCTGAAGAAAAAACACACCAGCTCCCTCATTGGCAAAGAAGAGAAGAAGAGAAACCAATATGAAAATAGGCGAAAGGACAATTATCGCAAGCAAAGACAGCAATATGTCCAACAGCCGTTTAAAGAAATGCTGATACATGCTTATCTGGCATCCTCCAAATGATAATCTTCAGGTTTTCCCCACAGCTTCTCAAAGGGATTCTCAGCCATCTCCTTTTTGAAATCACGAAGCTGATCCAAATAAGAGTAACGCGGTTTCCAATGCAACTCTTCAAATGTCTTCGTCGCATCAAAAGCATTCTCCAGCGGATCGGGCTTATCCTTCACATAAGTAACCGGAGAGGGATTATCCTTTGGCGAAAAGACCTCTATGATGCCAAGAATCTGTTCTTCAAGAGAGACCTGCCAACCATTACCAACGTTGTAGGTTCCACCCTCAAGATCAGAAGCTACACAGTTAGAGACAAGCTGAACAAAATCCTTTATATATACCATCTCCTTCTTCTTCTTGCAATCGCCCCATATCTCGATGGGCAAGCCCTTCATGGCGCGGTCCATCAGCATACGGAATGGCATCATGCGGCGCTTGAAATTGGCGTAATGATAAGGATTAGGATGATACTCGTAGATGGTGAAGAATCGCAAAATGAAACGCTGGAAGCCATAGGCAGCATGACAGTGCTCTATTAAGTCTACTGCGGCATTCTTGGCGATAGCATAGATAGAATGGTCACCCGTCAACGGAAAACCTCTGCGCAAGTCTGGTCCCAGCTTTCCTCCGTTCTTAAATCCGTCGAAATACTCAGCCAGATCATATGGACTTTGTGGGAAGATAATCTTTTTGCAGTTGTGCTTGCGCATGAACAGCAGGACATTCAGAGTGCCTACGGTTATTGACTCTATTAAATCTTGAGGGTCATAGGCGTAACGTGAGGGCAAACTCCCAGCGAAATGGCACACGGCATACACATCGCCGATGTCGTCCAAAACACTAAAGGAATCCTTATCCTTGATATTGACGGAATAATAGCTCATTCCCTTCTCTTTGAAGAAGCCATGATCATCTTTTCGTCCACCAACAGCAACGACATCATAGCCGTCATTCTTCAACTTGACACTGACAGGAGCGCCCAAGTTGCCCGTAGCGCCAAAAACAACAACCTTCTTATTCATTATTGCATGTAGCTATAAATTAATTCAATTAATCAATGTTGAGCGTCTACCAACTATAAAAAAGCTCGTATCTGAACAGAAAAGAACAGATTTAGTCTGTCCTATCACTCTGTTCTGTACTCACATGTGATCATATCCAATTTAACATTTTATACCAGATGCCGCAACCAGTTGCAATCTGAGTTAAATCTTGTCCGGGTGGGATATTTCCTTCCAACAACTCGATTCCCCCAGGTGTCAAAGCAATGTCCCAACCAACATATCGTGCCCCTGGCTCAATATAGGCTATTTCCGTTATAGCCTCTATACATTTATTAAAATTAGGGATTTGAAAGCCAGCAAATTGAATTTTCGAGTATGGATGAATCTCATATTTGGCACTGTTAATGTCATAAGCAGCACCACATAATTTACCCATTTCTATATTAACAGGACAAGCAATTCCTCCTTCAGAATAATTGTCTGTTATACTTGTGCCAGTTCCCATCCTAAGAAGAGCAGCAATAATATGTAACTTTTTCTCTTTGTCGAGCACAGTCACAAAACGTAGAGTATTCAGAGAATATGGAGCAATCGTTTTCAATTCATTACAATTGACAATCTTTTCTTCTATTATGTATGATTGCCCCAACTTAACGACTTGCCTCAATCTATCTAATTTTACGTTATAATCATCCTTTATCTTACTGATCTCAAAAACGCCATGTCCACCAAAGTCACTGAGAGGCTTGGCTATAACGCTATCATACTTATTGATAAAACACTTCAGATCCTCTATTGAATGATCGCTTGTTGTCATCCAACCACGAGAAACAAATTTGCTAAAACGCTTATTGAAGGCAGCCTTATCAAGAAATAAGCTGTAAACAGATGGTGTACTCAGATTAAATCTAAGTCTGTCATTTCTTCTTAGAGTTATGTATGAGCTACGTTCTTTACTGTTTTTTTCCCAAAATTCAAATGCACTATAGTCTGTAAAATCAGCACCATATCGAAGGAAACAAACGATCAAATCAAAATAGACAAGAATTCTATTCTTATTTGGGCACTGATTGAGGATTAATTTACTGTTAGCCCAGCTTGCATAACAATAACGTAGAACAGTATTAATTTTGTGCATAAGGTTCTTTAAAATTAATTATATTCATAGTTGAACAAAACTGCAGCCTTCAAGTTTTCTACTGTATAACGAATACAACCCCATGCAAGACCTACGCCAAAGCCACAACCAAGACAATCGTGTAATCCATTTTGGAGTTCATTGGCTTTGCATGCAACCATCGTCAATGGAATAGAGGCGCTATTGGTATTGCCATAGTCTTGCAGGCAGAAAGGAACTTTCTCTTCGGGCAACTTCAGTTTCTTGCGTATTCGATCATCAATAAATCTATTTGCCTGATGCAAGAATAAGTAATCAATTTTTTGCAAATCAATTTGAAAGTGGTCTACAAACTCTTGAAGAGAACGAGGTGGGACCTTGATGGCAAAGGAGAACACATCCATACCATTTACAACCATATCAATACCACGGCGGATGACACCAGGTGATACTTCCTTCTCTTCAAGAGCTTCAGGAGTGACTGGATTACGCGTACCGCCATATTTTGTCCAAACGGCCTGATAGCCACTACCATCCACTCCAAAGCTAAACTGTAATGGATGATTCCATTCCTCATCATACTCTAAAGCTGTCACTGTGGCAGCATCGCCAAACAAAGGTTTTACAGTCTTATCCTTTGGTGAACGATTCAACGAGTTGGTCTCTGCACAAACCAGCAGCCCTCTCTTCAGTTGCCCATGAGACAGTAGAGAGCAGAGATTGCTCATGCCGTAAACCCAACCGCTACAGCCAAGAGGCAGATCAAGACAATAACAATCATTACGAAAGCCAAGACGATCCTGAAGAATGGCAGAAGTAATTGGTGCAATATAATCCCGCGACGTGCACACATAGATCAGGGCATCGACACTATCCGCGCTCCAATGAAGTCTGCTAAGCAACTTATTGATAGCCTGAAAGGAGAGGTCACTTGCTGTTGTCCCTGGTTTGACGACGCGCTTTCGCTCGATACCGGTAGATGCTATTACTTTTTTCGCTTCTGACTCATCAGTGAAAATAGGTAGCGTAAGATTCTCTTCTACTGTAGGAGGCACACATGCAGCTAAGCCTACTATCTTGACTTTATCTATCGTCAAAAATGACATAATTATATATTCTTATTTAATTACTAACAATCTCTGTTTCTTTCCCGACGCTGTCATCGGTATCTTATCTATCCAATCATAAGCGACAGGCAGTTTATAATATTCCAACTTCCCCGCCAATTTTTGGGCAATTTCATCGAAAGTAAGGGTGGTGCTGCCCTTTAAAATATAGCAAAAGACCAACTCCCCCATGATTCCCTTACTATCCTTCATGGGTACACACACACAATCCCCCACACCGAGAGACTTTATGGCATCCTCTACCTCCATAGGCGAGACCTTTTTACCACCTACATTGATAAGTTCCTTCTCTCTTCCAAGCAGGTAGATATACCCATCCTCATTTTTATAGCCGATATCTCCTGTGCGGAAGTAATCGCCCCAAAAGGCATTTCTTGTATCCGACTCTTCAAGATAGCGGGACATAACCATGTTACCTTTGACGCAGAGTTCACCTTCTTTACCTGCAAGGACCTCATCTCCTGTATTATCATAGATTTTTACGTCCACCTGGTCACAAACTGGCTTTCCTATAGAGTTCAAATGATCCACATCATGAAATTCCAAAAAACAGGTGCGTGAAGCCTCTGTAAGGCCATAGTGCATGCAGATACGTGTATTTGGGAATAATTCCAGCATTTCCTTCTTCGTATCAAGAGACATAGCTGCACTACCGATTTCAATATAATGAATCTGGTTTGCATATTTAGAAATACGGGTTCCACTCATTTTGCGTATATATGCCCATGCTGCAGGCACTACACCAAAACCGGTTACGCCATATTTTTCAAATGCCTTCAAAAATGCACGCACATTAGCGAAATTACTCAATATAACAATAGTTGCACCCTTAAGCAAAGTACAACGTATTCTCCCCATACCGAACGAGTGGCAAATTGGAAGTCCAAGAAGCTCTATGTCTTCCGAAGTGTTTCCAATATATCCATTGATATTAGATGCAGAAGAAAAAATATTTTTGTAAGACAAACATACTCCCTTAGGCGCACCAGTCGTACCAGTAGTAAAAAGGATTTCCGCAATACTATCTTGGGAGACGACACTATCAGAATCATCATATTCATCTGCCTCCGAAAGATTTAGCTCCTGGAAAGATTTAGATGGATAGCTTCTACTCTTATAACCAAAACAGCAAACGGGTTGTATTTTATCCTCGATGTAATGAAGCCGTTCTTCATTCGACTCTGCATCTACTATCACATTAGTGACGCCTAAGATATGAGCGCCAAAGTACAGATAGATGTACTCCAAACCCTTTTTAGCAGATAAAATGATACGGTCTCCTGCCTTAATTCCCATATTATTAAGGACAAATGCTGCTTTGCGAATATTTTTCCCCAACTCAGAATATGTCACGGAATCACCATTCATAATAATTGCGGTTTTGCCAGCGAAATTGGTCGTATTTTGCATAACCGCATCTAACAAAGGGGTAAGATTGTACATACTCAAGCTTTATCTTTTAATTTTTCAATTTCTGCAGTCCATTCGTTAATAGTCGTGATGTCGAAGATATCGTCTTCAGGTACCATTATATCAAATGTATCCTCAATCTTGGACAGAATCATTACATTGCGCATTGAGTCAAAACCTTCCATATCGAAAAGTTCTTGATCGCAATCTATTGTATTGACATCCTTCTCGAGGCATTCGGCTACTATCTGCTTAACTTGCTCTTGTATCGTCATAATTTAAAAATATTTATTTAATAGAAACACCACCATCAAGAACCAAGGACTGTCCTGTCACCCAAGAAGAAGCGTCTGACAATAAATAAATTGCAGCGTAAGCAATGTCAGCAGGCTGTCCATAACGACCAAGAGGATAGCGCTTCTGATCCTCCAGCAATTGCTCTTCTGATATAGTACCCCTATGAATCAAAGGAGTATCAACCATTCCAGGACAGATACTATTTACACGTACCTTACGTGGAGCAAATTCCTTTGCCGCGAACTTCATTATAGTATTAAGGGCAGCTTTAGAGGCTCCATAAATACCATTTCCACCACTGAAGATCTGGGTGCCTCCTAACGAGGAAAGTAAAACCACAGAGGATCCCTTCTGCAATTTCTTCTTTTTGAAGAGCATACGAAGCAATTCTACCGGTGCAAAGAAATTTATATTAAAGATATCATCAAATTTCTCTCTTGTTGCAAACTGGATAGGCAATGTAAGGCCTTTACCAGCACACAGCACAAGCCCATTGAGAAAAGGAACATCTGCAATCAAGTTGGTAAGATCATCCTTGTTGGTAAGATCGGCTATAATTTGTTTATGTTCACGCTCACCTTGCCCCTCTAAGGCATCAAAAGTTTCCTGGAGCCTCTCGGCATTTCTTGCTGTTGTGATAAGAGTTGCCCCCATCTTTGCAGCATTGATAGCCGTAGATCTTCCTATTCCAGAGGATGCACCGGTCACAAGAATAGTTTTCCCTTCCAGGTTAAAAGGATTGAATGTCGTCATAATGAATCAAAGTTCTACCAGTTTGCTTATAACGGGATGGTCTGTAGAGAAGTGGACTGTTCCCCATGAAAGACCTACACCAAATCCACATCCAACATACTCAGTCTTTTTGCCTGAGACTTTATCTGCCAACTCAGTGACGATAGTGAGTGGTATTGATGCAGAGGATGTGTTGCCAAAATGAGTCATAGAATATGGAACCTGTTCCTCTGATAATTTCAGTTTCTTTCTGATGGTCTCATTCATTTTTCGATTAGCCTGATGGAACACATAATAGTCGATGTTATCTCGATTAATGTTGAACTCCCCTATCAGCTTCTTGATGCTCTTTGGTGCAGTTGTAATACCAAAAGCAAACACGTCCATTCCTTTCATTAGAGTTTGAAAGCCATGACGCTTACGTCCATCAGCACACATGACAGGTTCTAAATCTTTTGCCGTAACTTGGTTGCGGCATCCACCAACAGGTTTGATGATAGCGTCATATCCCGACCCGTCAGTACCAAAGTGGAACTGAAAACCTTCAGCACCCTCTTGATATTCAATAGCAGTTGCAGTACCAGCAAATCCGAACAGTTGATCAGCCTCCTCGTAACATTGCTTACGTGCATCACCTGCAATAAGAATGCCCTTTTTAATCATGCCAGTTTGCATAATAGAGGAGATAACACTAAGTCCATATACCCATCCAGAGCAACCCAAGGAAATGTCAAAAGCCATACAGTCCTTGCTAAGTCCCAACTTGTCCTGAAGTATGCAAGATGTTGCTGGAAGAATATAATCAGGAGTCTGACTTACAAAAACAAGGATGCCTATCTCTTTCTTGTCCCAGCCTAAGTCAGCTATCAGCCGCTCTGTTGCGGCTTGTCCAAGATCAGAAGTTGTAAAATCATTGCTATAGCGCTTTTCAATGATGCCAGTGGTTTCCACGAATGCATCAGCGTCATACTTGTCGGTTGTTGAAATAGTAGGCATTATCTGCTTAGGAACACCTGCAGATAAGCCCACAATTGCAACATTCTTAATATTCAAAAATGCCATTATTAAGAATTTTAGTTGTTTAGTTTCTCAACCACCCTATTATAGAGATCCTCTACAGTGACAGCTGCCTGCATATCCTCGCCCTTAACGGTGACATCGAATTCCTCGTCAATCATAGCGATAATAGAAAGCGCAACAAGTGATGAATACTCATCCAAATCATGGAATACAGTGGAAGCCTCAATACCTTCGGTATCATCAAACTGCTCTTGAAACAGTTCTACAAATTCATCCAAACTTTTCATTGTCATTTAAATATTAAAAATTTATAATAAAATAATTACCAATTATATCACCATCTTCTTGGCGGGAACGCCTAAATACAGAAAACCGTCTTTAGGTTTTCTCATCAACACGCTACCTGCTCCCAATCTCACGTGATTACCTATCTTGATCTGCTGTAAGATAATAGATCCCACGCCAAAGAAATTCAGATCTCCTATCGTAACTTCTCCTGAAATTCTTGAAGCAGGCATGAACGTATTGAAATTGCCGATCATATCGTCGTGACCAAATATAACCGAACCGTTGAATAAATTGAAGTCACCAATAGAAACATTGCAAGAAACCGAACAATTTTTTTGTATGATATTTCCCTTTCCTATCTTAAAGCTCTCAGGATCAACTACTGAAAAATTGGGATGAATAAGATTAGGGAAGAAAATATTAGGATTGCTTATCTGCTCTACAATGTTCTTAACAACAGAAGAGTTACCAATGGCAACAACAACAGCCAACTTCTCTGGATAGGAATTCAGAGCCTCCAGCCCTCCTAGACAATTTCCAAAATGTGATATGGGTTGGCCAAACAACTCTCTGTTATCATCAAAAAATCCTATCAAGTCCCATTGTTTCTCGTGTTCATTGATAGAATTTATCAAACATGCAACTTCTCTTCCGAAGCCACCAGCACCAAAAATAGCTATCTTCCTCATCTTAATATTATTAATTATGTCCGTCAAAACGAGAAGTTGTTGCCTTCCCTTCCTTTGTTATATCTTCTCTGAAAAGTACTTTCTTAATGGTTGAAAAGAAAATACGCAAATCTATCAATGGCCCAATATGACGAACATAGTAGTTGTCCAATTCAAATTTCTGTTGCCAAGAAATATTGTTACGCCCGTGCACCTGTGCCCATCCGCTCATACCTGGAGTAACGTCATGGCGATGATGCTGCTCCTCGCTATAAAGAGGCAAATATGCCACCAATAGCGGCCTTGGTCCAATGAAAGCCATATCCCCCTTTAGAATATTGATAATCTGTGGAAGTTCATCGATAGATGTCGAACGAACCAAGCGCCCCACCTTTGTTAGCCTTTGACCATCGGGAAGAAGCTTGCCATTGGCATCTTTCTCATCTGTCATTGTCTTAAATTTCAACACTTTAAAGATCTTCTCATTCTTACCGGGGCGATCCTGCTCAAAGAATACGCCCGCACCTTTATTGGCGAAATGAAGAACCAACATAGTAAGAAGAAAAAGTGGCGAAAGTAGTATCAATGCAAATAGCGCACAAAAGAAATCTATCGGACGCTTAACACAATGAATATAAATTTTTTGTCCTAATGAAAATTCCATTTGGTTTATAAATATGTGAAGAAAAAGTTAGGTTTCAGTCAAACGATACAAGGATACACGATTGGTAATGGCGCCCTACGTTCATTGGACAATCGTCCGACGTTCATCAGAAAGCTACGATTGATCTTTATATTGATATGATTCATGATTATTGCATTGCTGTATAATCAATCAAGACTAAACTCAAACAAGAAAACCAATCAACGTCTTGGATGTTTATTTAATCTTCAGCAGAAATTTGATTATAAAAATCCATTAAGCATTTTCTAACAAATGTCTGGTCAAATCTTGACGCAATCATCTGCCGGGCATTACCGGCCATGCGCCGACGGTCATCCTCATTTTCCACCATGAACTTCATAGACCGATAAAGCGCATCTACATCTTTAGAAGGAATAATCTTTCCATTCTTGTTTTCTACAATAATCTCCCTGCTACCGTTTATATCTGTTACAATGGAGGGCAATCCCATAGCCCCAGCCTCCATGACCGTGTTAGGGAAGCCCTCACGATAACTTGGGAATACAAAGCAATCACTTGCTGCATAATAAGCAAGCAGATCGTCCGCATATTTGGGACCTACGGCGCTTATCTCCTTTGTGTCAGATATGCACTGCATCGTCTGAGGACTGACAGGATCTAGCTTCATCTCATAATTACCAACGAGGAAAAGTCTGAGATTGCTATGTTCTTTTAATAATCTGAGGTAAGCCTCAACCAGTTCGTTGATGCCCTTATCACCAACAATTCGTCCGACAAAGATGAAAGTGAATACATCTTTATTTTTCAGCGGTGCAGCCTTTTGCAAAACCTCCGGACGAAGGGAGAAGCGATGCATATCTACTCCCTTCACATTGCCATACCCCAATACCTTCATGGGTTTCTTGGTTATATGGCTTAAATCATTTTTCACGCCTTGCCCTTCTGGGATGACATGAGTGGCACAGAAGCATGTCAGCCAATCGGTAAACATGAGCACACGTCGCTTCAGTCCTTTTGCAGTAGGCCATACGAGCCCGGTAAAAGTATGAACACGCCGGGGAACTCTGCACACCCAAGCCGCCACCATACACAGCATTCCGGCTTTGGGAGTCATAGAATGAACAATGAAAGGCTTTTCTTTATGAAACACTCTAATAAGGGCAAAGAGGGAGCGAATATCTTTCTGGATGGCAATATGTCGTTCCATAGGTACCTCCAAACACCTAACACCTTTAGCTCTTAAGCGCTCCAATTCAGGACCAGGCGAAGACACCGAGACAACCTCATAACCTTCCTGCTGCAACTCTCCAATCATCGGCTCATAAAAACCAACAGACATAGATACCGTGACAGCTCTTATTAATTTCTTATTCTTGGTTTCCATTGGTATAAATCCGTTCTCTTTTACATGAATTTATAGAAAGACAAACGTTATAGACAAAACGGTGGTCAACGGCTCACGCTCAGCGAATTGTAGACAGCGAGATACCCTTCGGCCGTCTTGCTCACATCAAACTCCCTAGCGCGAGCGAGGCATCTGCCGACTATCTCATCATGATATGCCTTGTCGTTCTCCAGGCGCTGAATGATCTCCGACAGTTGTTTATCATTGTTCTCCTCAAACAGTATACCGGCACCTTCCGTGATCTCACGGATACCTTTCACATTGCTCGCAACGAACGGTTTTCCAGAAGCCATTCCTTCGATATTGGATAACGACATCCCCTCATAATGAGTTGACATAACCACTATGTCTGAGGTTTTGAGCAAACGAGGGACATCTGTCCTTACTCCCCAAAATTTAACCCGGTCATTCACACCGAGATTATCAGCAATAGTTTCACATTCGCGACGGCGAACACCATCTCCAATGAGCCAAACCACATAATTGTCTGGCAGGGATTTAAGAGCGCGGATAAGGACTTCTTGTTGCTTGCCTACTCGAAAAGCAGCTACCATAGTAATAATGAAGCGGCCTTCCTTACGATAGGTATCATATGGCTCTGCATCATAATATGCGGACACATTTACACCATTTGGGATTGTACTAATCGAAAAGCCTGGGCCAATATAATCATTCAGCATCTTAGTGGCAATATC